>ENA-ORUN01000369-ORUN01000369.1-human-gut-metagenome-genome-assembly--contig:-NODE-369-length-55557-cov-11.397553_pt1 | contig 55557 bp, 49 predicted proteins | sample MGYA00242080_ERZ509209 | MGnify/ENA primary metagenome ERZ509209 (study PRJEB26280, sample SAMEA2338786) | human gut metagenome | biome: human gut; feature: human-associated habitat; material: faeces... | reverse complement strand
AGACTCAAACTTGAATCCCGTATTTCCCATTTACACAAAATATTTTATAGTGCCTTTTCTATACTCAACTTCATTATATATTTTAGCTAAAAAGACCTATTTCTTCCATTACTTTCCATATACTCATTTGATTTTCAGATGTTTTATTATATTTTTTAGCTCTATTATAAGCTGCTATTAACTTATTATCTGAACATAATTCCTCAACCCATTTAGGATTCATTAAAAATGAATCTGAAATCTCAAAATCCTTAATATGCTTTTTAAGTTCATCTTTTACGGCCTCAGAAGTTTCAAAAACTTGGTCACCTTCTATATAGTGCAATACAAACCACCATTCTATAGATGGTGAAACTTCACAAAACATTACTTTATTATTCTTTTCATACTTCTGCTTAAATTTCGCAAATTGCTCAATATTTATTTTACAGTCAGACAAAATACTACGATTATAAATTATAATGGCCTTACCTTCATCATGTATAGTCTGTTTAATACTATTTCGAAGGTTTTCAAAGTTAATCAGAAATCTTGGTCTTATTTTAATTTTTAGATTATAAAAAGATTGCAAATGCGAAAAATACCATCTCTCTGTCAATCCAGCTAATATAATTGTTGTATATTCTTTTAATGTTGGTTTTACAGATACACTTCTAGACATTATATTTTGCTTTAAATATTTTTAATTTTAGGAACTGCACCAAATAGGCCATTTCTATAAGACTTTTGATATGAACTCAATTTATTAAGACCTTTAAACTCAACCAACGAATAGAGTTTTGAATTTCCATCTTCTTCTTTTTCTGTAAACCATACAGAATCTTTCCGGAAAAGATTATCAACCGCATTAAGCAAAGGATCATAATGAGATGTAACTAACAATTGACTTCTGTTCTTTTTACTTAAAAATTTCTCTATTACAAATTCTAATAAATCTGGATGTAAAGAAGATTCTATTTCGTCAATTAATAGAATTTGTTCATTCTTTAAGGCCTCATATATTGCTGTTTCTATCCCCAATACACGTCTTGTTCCTTCACTCTGTAATGTATTGGGTAAAATATACTTTTCAATTCCTCTAGTATTTTTAACGGTATGTTCAAAATCCGTTTCCAAACTTTCATATACAGGTTCTTCCAATATTTTTTCTTTTGCAGATTTCGAAATCTCATTATTTTCTAATATTGCACTTCTTACAAAATCCGGTATTGGTTTTGATTCTTTCTTTGTATTGATTCCCGTTATATTAAAGTCTGCTTTCCTTATAAAATTTAGCATGTATTGTTTCAACTCATTGTCGCTATACATTTTCTTACCAGCATATTCAAACATATGAGTTCTTGGTTGTATAATTGGTAAAAAACCTATTTTAAACCAATCTCTAACTTCATCAATTAAAGAAAGTGAGCAATTTACCTGGTTTCTGGCAGCGAAGAAAGACATATTTGGTAGGCACCTCATATTTAATTCTTCCAAAACAGCATTGCTTATTTTTATAGCAGATTGGTTGATTTTTATTATTGATTGTCCGTCTTTAAATTCACGTGAGAATAACATTGTAGGTTGCACCGTTTTGTAATAATATAAGTTCTCCTTCTTGACAATATTCCTATCGAGATGCAATATATACCAATATTTAACGCTTCCAATATAAAATTTGAATTCAAATTCGGAAACCTTCTTTGGGGTTTCTGTATCCAATAAAAAGGGAATCACATCTGTAGACTGATCCATATCTTCTTTTCTCTCGAACCAAAACTCGCTGAGAAAATTTATAGCCGACAACAGATTAGATTTCCCACTGGCATTAGCTCCATATAACAATGAAAATCTTAATAGTCTTACGCCTGGTGTAACTTCTACGACCTGATTCTCTTCAAACGTTTCATCTTTGGTTGCTTCGAAACTAAACTTGGTCTTGTCTCTAAAAGACAAAAAATTGGTAAATATAAGTTCTTGTATCATATTATGTAATCATTTTCGCTTTCAATTATGAACTCTTTGCTCATATGTTGGGACAAAAATAATATTTTTGACAGTAAATAAAAAATAAATTAGCGACAATATGACAATCTATATCCAATATTTGTCATATTTCAGACAAATTGACAGATAAAACATGACAAAATAAGATTCTATTTTTGCTAAGTATATAAATCATATATATTCCATATAAAAAATATATATAAATGTATTTTATATTATAAATAAGCTATATTTGCTCCGGTTTTATAAATAGAATATATATTTCTGCCATTTTTATTTAATGGCACGGTTTTTGTTTCATATTTTACATTGTTAATAAAGACCCCCTGAAAAGGCAGGGAAAATATAATAATGAAAGGAAACGGAACTTTTAAGATTCTAAGTATTGATGGAGGTGGTATTAGGGGAATAATACCCGCAAAGATTCTTTGTGATTTAGAAGAAGAAGCAATAAAAAAGGATGGACCAAATGCAAGGTTGTGTGACTATTTTGATCTCATTTGTGGAACAAGTACCGGTGGTATAATTGCTATTGGGTTAGCATTAGGAATGACTGCAAAAGAAATTCTAGATTTGTACATGGAACATGCAAAAGAAATCTTTCCTTCAAAAAGCATTATATCTGCTGTATTAAGAAATAAATCATTCTACAATAGAGAATGCCTTGCAAATCTTCTTAAAGAGAATTATGGTAAATTCTCCCGTTCTAAAGATACCCGCATTTTTCATTGCAAAACACGATTATGTATACCTGCATATGATTTAGACAAAGGAAGTGTACATGTATATAAAACAGATCACCTTCCGCAATATCATCGCGATTGTCATATTCCTGCAGTAGATGTAGCACTTGCAACAGCTGCTGCCCCAGTATATTTTTCACCCTATACCTTTAGTTACAATGACATTAATACAACAAACAGGAATACAATACTGAATAATGTTGATGGTGGAGTCTTAGCCAATAACCCATCACTGATAGGATTAACAGAAGCATTATTTTGTATTGGACATCCCATCGATAATATTGAATTATTATCTCTTGGCACTGGTTCAATAAACTTGAAAGAAAAAAAAGCAAAGAAGAAAATGGGAGCACGATATTGGTTATATCCAGGAAGGAAACAAGGACTCCGTATATATGAGCTTATGTCTTCTGCCCAATCTATTTATATTGACAATATGATGAAAATTTTTTGCAAAGGTCCAGGATGTAGTAGTTATAACCGTTTTAATTATATTAGAATTCAAAAGGAACTTGATTACAATATACCCCTCGATGCAACAGATGATGATATTCTGACTAGTTTATCAAGTATTGGTCAAGAGCTATATAAAGAAAACGGTGAAAAGTTAAGACCATTCTTAAACAATAAAATTACTTCATATAAACATTTTGCAAACATAAAATAAACTGATTATGGCAAACTTACAGAATCAATTTCTTGAATTTTACAATGAACTTCAGATTACAACAACTAAAAAACAGAAACTAATAGTGTCACACAACAATCTTCGTGCTAAAATAAAAAAACACTTTAAAGAAAAGCATCCTGAATACTTACCATTATTTTATATTCAAGGGTCTTATAAGATGGGAACTACAATTCGTACGAGAGATGATGAGTGTGATCTTGATGATGGCTGTTACTTTATCCCTAAACCTAATGTTACAGCAGCAACATTACAGAACTGGGTTTTCGAAGCAGTAGTAGGTACTGTTGATGCCACTCCAATACAAAAAAATAAGTGTATTAGAGTTAATTATACTGCTGGATATCATATTGATATACCGGTATATCGTAAAGAAAGCAGTTCAGGCAATAACGAGCATCCTGAATTAGCCATACGTTCCAAAGGATATGAACCAAGTGATCCTCGTGAAATTGTTGAATGGTTTAATAAAAAGAAAAAAAACAACCAAGTTCTTGTTCGTTTAGTATCGTACTTAAAATCATGGTGTGATACAGTAAGGGGATTTATGCCACCAGGTATAGCTATGACAATTCTTGCAGCCAATAACCAGAAAAAGCATGATGAACGTGACGATATTGCTCTTAGAGACACGTTAAAATCAATGTATTCTGCCTTACAATATAATTTTTCATGTATTGTACCAGGTACCCCATATGATAACCTTTTTGAAAATTATGACAAGGAAAGAAAAGACAAATTTATGAATGAACTTGAAGCATTCATAAAAGATGCAGATAGCGCCATAAATGAAAAGAACAAGCGAAAAGCAAGCTATTTATGGAAAAAACATTTGGGCGAAAGATTCCCATTATCTGCTGAAGAAGATGACCCAGAAATGTTGAAACTAGACAAACTTCGAAATATCAGTGGAAAAGTTCTAGCAGGAATCGCAACAACTGCACATAACGGTTACATCCATGCCGCAGATGGTATTAAGCATGTAGTACACAAAAATTATGGTTATGAATAAATTTTTCAAAAAGAGAAAAAACATAGGTAGACAAAGTAATTATTATTTTCTTCAGCATGAAAAAAACATGCTGGAGAAAAATTATGGATTTTTAGATTGTAAAATAAAAAACTATAAGGGAAAAAGAATATTAATTGTTACAGGATATTATAACCAAACGGAAAAGGAATATATATATCAGATTACATATGACGGCTATAATGCTCCTGACGTAAGAATCATATCTCCTCAGCTTATAAGTGATCCGCCACACACCTATAAAGATGGTTCCTTATGTCTATTCTACCCAATAGAACAACCATGGTCGAATATAAAATGTAGTTTATACAGCCATACAATTCCATGGGTACATGAATGGATTCTTTTTTATGAGATATATCTTATTACTGGCGTTTGGGAGCATCCAGAGATTTTACATTCTTCCAAAAATTTAGAATAATAGTCAATAAATAAAATATTATAATTTGAATTTATGAAAAAAATAGCTACAATTTCTCTGCTTTCAGTTTTACTTACTTCATGTGTGTCAATTCCTAAAGAAACTGTAACATTATCTCAGACAATAGGATATGATTTACAGCAACTGCATAGCTCTCACTATTCTATGGCAGAAATGCAATTCAAACAGATAGAAGAAAATATTGATAGATTCATAAATGATGTCTACTCACCATTTATAATAAATATGGTTCTCAAATCACAATTAGAATCATATAAATCAGGAGATACCACATCATTGTACTATGTAATAGAGACTGCAGGCAAATCTGAGAAAAAAGAAGATACAGAAGAAGCATTACAGATAATGATGGAATTTACAGAAGCTGCCAATAAAAAGATTGCTTTAAAAAGAGAAGAATTAATGCAGCCAATATTGTCACAGAAGAAGCTTATACTTGACAGTATAAATAGTTCCTATCGCAATACTATTTACGCAAATACAACTCTGACTGCATATTTAGAGTCTGCGAGAAAAGTCAAAGAAAGCCAAAATAAAGCACTTTCTTTAATTAAATTAGATGGTATTGATTCTGAATATACGAGAAAAGTTTTTGAATTATCAAGCTTCGTTGATAATACGCTAAAACAGCTTGAAAACATCGACATGAAAAGTGATAATGCAATTAAACAAATAGATGAATTGATTAATAATTTTAAAAACAACGTGAAATGAACAGATTTACAAATTTATTCGATGCTGCAGATGCAGCCTTTAACAAGCATTACTCTGAAGAGTTAAAACAGTTAAAAGGACTATCAGAAGAGGAAATTTCAAAGATTTTACCCTCTACTACAGATTTTCAAATTTATAATGAGTTAATAAAGATTGTGGAAAATGCTTCTCAAGAAAATTTAGCGCAAGCTGATTTGGCAGATAAGATAAAAAGCCTTGGTAATGTTGCAGTAAATATTGCAAAAAAAGTGCCCGGATTAAATGCTATACTTTAATATATCTCTTTTATAGTCAAAAGACAGGGGCTATCCAATAGGATGGTCCCTGTCTTTATATGTATTCGAAAAATAGTCATAATTATTATAACATAAGAATCTTTAAATGTAACCTATTTAGGTATAATAAGCTTATTACCTGGAATAACTTAACCTTAATATTTCAGTTAACTTACCCCAAATCACAATTGTGTTGCACATTTCTTACCTGAGAATCATGGTTAATATATTTGTCACAAAATCAATCAATACTTGAGATGATACAGACTCCGGTTATAGTGACATTTGCCAATCAGAAGGGAGGCGTTGGAAAGACTACACTTTGCGTCACCTTTGCCAACTATCTGGTGACGAAGGGTGTTAGGGTTGTGGTAATAGACTGCGATTTCCAGCACTCCATCATGAAATGCCGAAAGGCTGACATCAGAAAATACGGCGAACAGGAAATGCCTTACGAGGTATGGGCATACGAAGCAAACGACAAGGCGATGATGACTTCCCTTATGGAGAAGCTGCACAACGATCCTGAAATTGACGTTGTGCTTATGGATTCTCCCGGCAGTCTGAAAGCGGAAGGGCTGATACCCATGTTCGTCAACTCGGATATCATTATTGTTCCTTTTCATTATGATCTGGTAACTGTCCCGTCCACAGCCAGTTTCCTGATGTTTGTTGACCGACTGAAAAAGGCTGTAGGTGAAAGGATGAAGGCAAGACTCTTCATTATTCCAAATCTGAATGACGGAAGAATCGGCAAGCGTTCCGAACTGCTTATATGGGACAATGCAAGGGATACTTTCTCAAACTACGGATATGTCACTGCGAAGATTCCCAAACGTGCGGATATGGAACGGTTCAGCACTATGGCGGCACTTGATATGCAGGCCGCTATCGTTACACCGGTCTTTGACAAGGTCTATCAGAGTATCTTCGATACACTTCAACCGATAAGGGAAAAAGAACTCAAAGGCATACAGCTGACGGAAAATCTGAATCCCAAGTCTAAGAAGAAAAAGAAAGCACAGCCGTCTGATGAAGCTTCACAGGACATTACCGGCCAATCTGAAACCACTCCTTCTGAGAATGGTACAGATAATCGGAATAAAGAGCCAGAATAATCAGTAACACTTCAATAACCATAGCATTATGAGTAAGGATATACCGGAAATAGATGACCTGACAAGAGGCATCAATGATTCAGAACTTATATTGACGGAAGATACCGCAGGAACACAGGTTGAGCAAAAGGAAAATAACAATGAAGCACAGAAAAAGGATACTGCTATTTCCCTTTCGGATACAGGATGCTGGGATGACTTCATTGAATTCCTGCAATCGGACAGTTCAGGAACAGACAAAACAGAAAGACTTGTCTGCAAACTTGACCGTGACCTTGCGGATTCACTTGATGACTGCGATATACATGGCAGATGCCGCTCTGACCTGGTGAATGCCATCGTGAGGGCATTCTTCAAGTCATACCTGCCACGTCTGGCAGAATACAGAAGGGAAAAGAAATCTTTGTTTAACAGTTATAATCTGTAGGATATGAAAAAGACAGACTGGACCGACAGGATGCTGGCCGCTCTTGTCGAACTGTATCCGGTAGAGACCACAGCCTATACCGCTGCCGTTCTCAACCTGAGCGAATCGACCGTCAAGCAGAAAGCCCGTGAACTTGGACTTGTTAAAATGGCCAAATCCAAATGGATGGAGCGTGCCGACTATATCAGAAACCATTTCCAGGAGTGTTCCTTCTCTGAGATAGGGAAAGTTCTCGGCATTACCCGGATGAGTGTCGGACGCATAGCCGCTGCACTCGGACTGAAACGCAGCAGTGAAGAGAAACACCTGATTTCCTCACGCATCCGTACCCAGATGGTAAAGAGGGAAAGGCGGCGTATCGTCTTCGGACTGGAACCCATAACCGGTATCCGTGTCATTTCAAACAGGGCAAAGGTAAGGGTACGCTCAAACATGAAGTCAAACGGATACATCATCAGTGAGGAACACAACGTGATTTATTATACCGGCACTACGGAACGCAGGGAACGTCTGGAAAGCCGGGGCATCAAACTGGGACTGCATATCCTTCCGCTTCCGGAGGACAGTTCCGCTCTTTCATCCAACATCATATTACAACAGCCATGCAGTACGGACAGATAGTATTCCTTCTCTTTATAATAATGGCTCTCTATTATGCGGCAATGATATTTATGGACATTCAGAGGGCAAAGGCCGCACAGAATGCCGAACAGGACAGCCAAAAAGAAGAGGACATTGACATATCGGAAGAAGCACGAAGCTTCAGGCCGATAAGAATAAACCGGGATGAACCTGAATCCAAAGAAGAGAATCAGGAAGAGAATAATACAGGGAATCCCGAACCTGAGAATGAAAATACTGATTCTGACGGTACAGAGAAATCTGCATCCCAATCAGAATCTTCCAGACACGTTTACCGGGAGGCCATCATGACTGACGGCATTCTGGTTGAGAATATCATACAGGAAATAAACCGGCTGGCAGAGACCGGTACCAGTGACCTCGGTGCCGTTATCTTCAGCTGTGAGAATGCCTGATATTATATACCGTTCCTTTAGTGACATCTGTTTCTTTGGCGATGAAATCCTTTAACATTATTCAGAAATGCAGATAATAAAGAAAAGTGCCCGGAATCTTACGGAGCGATTCATCGGTTCAAGTTTTGGACAGAAGTGTGTGATGGCGGCCATTGCACTCGTTATTTCCACATCCAATGCAATGGCAGGAAGCAAGGGTGCCGCAGGTTTTACCAAGGCCACTCAGGAAGTCAGTTCCTACCAGACTCCGGTATCGAACCTGATGAAGGCCATTGCTGCCGTTATCGTTCTGGTCGGTGCCTTCAATGTCTATTTCAAGATGCAGAACGGAGACCAGGACGTGAAGAAGACCATCATGCTTACCATCGGAGGCTGTATCGCATTCATCGCACTCTCGGAAGCTCTTCCGCTGTTCTTCCAGTAATCCTTTCCCGGCATGACAATGAATCAGGAAGGATACCCTGTGTTCAAGGGATTGCAGAAACCGCTGGAGTTTATGGGCATACGCGGCCGTTTCCTCACTCTGGCAGCGGCAGCCATAGGCGTATCATTCGTAGGCTTCATCGGTTTCTCAATCGCTTTGGGAAAGGTTGCAGGGTTCATAGCCATGATGGTCATGGCACTGGTGGGACTGATAACCATCTACATCAAACAGCGTGGTGGACTACACAACAAGAAAAGGTCAAGAGGCATCTATATCTACAGAAGCCTGAGAAAAGAACAGTAAATCACTTTATACAGTATGGCACACAAAAGGAAAAGAATATTTGACGGACTCTATGCGCAGCTGGAGGAGACGGACGGCAATGTCGTGCTGTTCTCGGCCAAAGGCGAGCCGTCAGTTATCTTTGAGATAACCAATCCGGTCCAGCAGCTCTGTACGGATGCGCAGCAGTACATGCTGTTTCATGACGTGCTATCCAATATCCTTCAGACCATCGGTGAGGGATATGCACTGCAGAAGCAGGATATTCTGTGCAGACAGGAATATCACCATGACGTGCCGGATGATGCGGAGTTCCTGACAAGGAGTTATTTCAGATACTTCGAGGGAAGGGAGTTCACAGAGATAAGGACTTTTCTTATCCTTACCCAGGAGGTTCAAAGAAGCCAGTTCATCCAGTATGACCCGAAGAGATGGCTCGATTTCCATGCCAAGGTATCAAAAACGGATGATATTCTGACGGAAAAGCATATCCGGCACAGGAAGCTCGGCAAGGAGGAAGTCAGCGAGTACTGCCACCGTTTCATGGCATTCCAGTTCCGGCACGGACCGTTCTCGATGACCAACTTCAAGGCTTCGGACGAATATCTCAGGACAGGTGACCGTATCATCCGTTCCTATCCGCTGGTGGACATTGACGAGATAAACCTGCCTTCCATGATAAAGCCGTACACACAGATGAACATCAACGGATACGGAATTGCAACCGACCTGCTTTCTTTCCTTACCGGCGTCCCCTACTCGGACTGTGTGGCGTTCAACCAGGTCATTCAGATACCGGGACAGAGGAAGCTGCTGCGTAAGCTCCAGGCCAAGGCGAAGCGTCACGGTTCCATGCCGGACCCGAGCAACCGTATTGCCAGGGCTGATATTGAGGAAGTGCTGGACAGACTGGCCGTTGACAGTACCATGCTTGTATATTGCAACTTCAACATTCTGGTGAGCTGTCCCCCTGACAAGGTTACTCCGGTAACTTCCTTTCTGGAGACCAAACTGTACGAGTGCGGCATCATGCCGTCAAGGACGGCCTACAACCAGCTGGAGCTTTTCATGGACAGTTTTCCCGGTAACGGATATGCATTCAACCCGGACTATGACCTGTTCCTGACACTTTCAGATGCTGCCCTGTGCTTTTTCTTCAAGGAACATCTGAAGGAGTCTGAGGATACACCGCTGACCACATACTACACCGACCGTCAGGGACTGCCTGTCTGTATTGACATTACCGGCAAGGAAGGAAAAAGGAAGATGACGGACAATGCCAACTTCTTCTGTATCGGTCCTTCAGGTTCCGGAAAGTCCTTCCACATGAACAGTGTGGTGCGTCAGCTTCTGGAACAGAATACGGATGTGGTCATGGTGGATACGGGTGATTCCTACGAAGGTATATGCGTATATTACAAGGGTACATACATAGCCTACTCGAAGGAGAAGCCCATTTCCATGAATCCGTTCAAGGTCACGAAGGAGGAATATGAACTTAATTTCGGGGAGAAGAAGAACTTCCTCAAATCGCTGATATTCCTGATATTCAAGGGTAACGCATTTCCAACAAAGATTGAGGACATGCTGATAAACCAGACCATCGTGGAATATTACGAAGCCTATTTCAATCCGTTTGAAGGGTTCAGCAACAGTGAGCGTGAGGCACTGAGGCAGAAACTGCTGGTCGCCGCCAAGATGGAGGATGACTATGAACAGTACACGCACAGCATGGAGGACATCGACAGGCAGATAAATACGGAAGAGGTTCAGGAGAAAACTGAAAGCCGTGCCCTGCTGCTGCCTTCCGAAGTACGCCGTCTGAAGCTGATACGACAGTGCCGTTCACTGACTGCCCTGATCAATGATGAAGCGGCCACAGAGTCGGAAAAGGAACGCGCACTTGCCATCATAGAAAAATATAAGAGGGAACTTTATAACAATTCCATGCTGATTAAGATAGACAGGCAGATTGACCACATGGAGGAACAGAAGCGCAGGCTGAAGGTTCAAGAACTCTCGTTCAACTCCTATTATGAGTTTGCCCTGGAGCGCATACCGCAAATTACACAGCTGGAGAAAATCAGTTTCAATATACATGACTTTGCGGCCATACTGAAACAGTTCTACCGTGGCGGCGAGCTGGAGATGACGCTGAACTCCGACCTGGACATTAACCTGTTTGACGAGCGTTTCATTGTGTTCGAAATAGATAAAATAAAGGATGATCCGGTGCTTTTTCCGATTGTGGTGCTGATTATCATGGACGTGTTCCTGCAGAAGATGCGTATCAAGAAGGGACGGAAGGCTCTTATCATCGAAGAGGCATGGAAGGCAATCGCTTCACCTACCATGGCGGAATATATAAAGTATTTGTATAAGACCGTCCGGAAGTTCCACGGAATAGCCGGTGTGGTCACACAGGAGCTTAATGACGTGATTGATTCCCCTATCGTGAAGGAGGCCATCATCAACAACTCGGATGTGAAGATTCTGCTTGACCAGACCAAGTTCAAGGACAGGTATGAGGATATTGCAGCCATTCTGGGACTCACAGACATACAGCGTCAGCAGATTTTCACCATCAATGCGCTGAACAACCATGAGGGAAGAAGCTACTTCAAGGAGGTGTGGATTTGCCGGGGACAGCACTCGGATGTGTACGGCGTAGAGGAAGCACCTGAATGCTACTGGGCATATACTACAGAACGTACCGAAAAGGAGGCACTGAAGATTTATCTTGCCCGGTACGGTACGCTGCAGGAAGCCATCACCCGTATCGAGGAAGACCGCAAGGCTGACGGAGGGCTTCTGTATCTGGAGTTTGCAAGAAAAGTCAACCAACATCAAAAAGTTATGTCACTATGGTAAGAACAGTATTAAGAATCATATCGGTTATAATGCTTTCTGCATTTGTCTGTATTAATGCACATGCTGCCTGGAGAATCGTATTCGACCGCAACTGTCTGAAGATTGTTATGGCCAATACCGCTTCACAGAAGCTTATCGAGGAACAGCACAACCAGCGTGTGGATACCATTGCAGCCAAGAAACAGAAGGTAAAACTCTATACGGTGAGTATGGCTACCATGAAGGAACTCTACAAGCTGAGCATGGAGAACATATCCGGTTTCGGGACTGAAAGTCTTTATTATAAGGAAATAGGTCTGTGCGCTTTGGATATTCTGCGAAATGTTCCGGTACTTGTCAGTACGGTAAACAGGGCCAAATTTTCAAACAGGCTGCTCTGTCTGAACGAACTCGGCAACCTTGTAGCGGAAACCCAGCAGCTGGTCGGCAACTTCGTCAATATCGTTAACAATGCCAGAATTCCCAATCCGTTGCAGGGACAGGCAACTGCAGAAAAAAAGGATGACGGCTATAACCTGCTGGACAGGTATGAAAGGCTGACACTGGCCAACAGTATCTATACTGACCTGAACAGGATACGCTACAAGGTGGAAGGGATGGTTCTGATGGCACAGTATGCCACTGCAAACGACCTCTTCTTTGCCATAGACCCAGAAGGATGGGCAAATGTGGTGACCATGAAGAATCATGTGGGGAATCTTGTACAGGACTGGAACGGCCTGATTGCTTCAAATTATTAACCCTTAATATGTATGTGTCTGTCATGAGAATCAGGAATATAAGTATCATATCAGCCGGTATTATAATGCTGTTGCTGCCTGTAAAGGCTTCCGCTTTCATAATACCCAAAGACCTGCCGACTATCGAAGCACTCATAGCCCTGCACAAGGCCATAAAGAAGGACGAGGACAAGGCTCTGACAAGAGTGGCCACAAGCTATGGCGAGCAGTCGCTCATTGAAAAGGGTGCGGAAAAGTTCAATGATGTCCGTACCACTCTGGATACAAGGATGAACAATGCCTATTCATACTTGGTACTGGCCGGTGCCATTTCTTCAACGGCCAACTCACTGTATCAGCTGGTAACGGAATACAAGGACTTTTCCGGTAATACTTTCAGTCATGTATCAAAGAAGCCTTTCGTGGCCTGGTATTATGCAGATGCCAACGTGCCAATATCAAGGGAGATACAGCACTGCTACAGACTGTATGCATCCGTAGCCGCTTCGGGTATAAACCTGATGAAGGCCTCCATGGATGAAAAACTGAATCTGGTAATGACACTGAAGGCTTCCATCGACAGGGCAAGGTACATAATAGACAATGCTAATCTGTATTGTTTCCTTGTCACGGACTGCGGATGGAAGCCGGACTATATCTGGGAGATACTGAACTCCAATGTAAAAAATGAGATAGCTGAGCGTGTAATCAATAAATGGAATCAGGGATATGCAGGTTAGAATTATGTTATTGTGCCTGTTCTGTATGGCAGTTTCAGGTACAGTCACTGTTGCCAATGCCCAAAGCATAGTAAGTGACAGTGAAAAGCAGAAGCAGTGGAAGTCTATGGAAAACGGTCCGTGGGATTTTGCTCCGGACTGGTATTACTTTTTCCTGCACAAGAAATATTCCGGTGCGGAAATGTACTGGAAATGGGACTGGTTCAACTCCGGATTCCGTGTCCGTTTCAAGGAACCAAAGTCTGATGTGAAACGTATCATGCCGGTGCGTGTAACTGCCGAAGAGACGCAGAGGCAGAAAATCAAGAAAGTGGAGAGTGAGCGCAAATATATCGAGGAACTGTATAAGGAAGAACTGGCAAGGGAGGCTGACAGAAATGTTGACCTGATGTATGCCACTTACAAGGACGAGTTCAACCGTATGCAGGACTGTATCACGGACGGACTGCTCTACTGTATGCAGAAGAGTGACGGCAAGCTCCGCTATCAGGTGGACGAGCTGAGCCGCCAGAATGAAATACTCTGTGCGGATATAGCCTATATACACAAAACCGGTGTCGGCTATGGACTGGAGAACGCCAAGCGGCAGAAGGCATACGAGGAAGCCAAATCCAGGATGGCAGAACTGGTCAACAGGACTGCACACCTTTGTGCCGTTGCCGCTACACACTATTAGACATTCTCTATAATTGATAACAATTCAGGTAATAATATTAAACAAATAATATAGTCAATCATGAATTTACTGTTTATTCCGCTGACAATAGGACTTCCGGCCATTGACGAAAGTCTGGAAAAGCTGCTGACGGCCATGGAGACATTTCCCAATGTGGCCGTTCTCGGTGATGCCGTTTCAATGGCAAAGGCTCTCGGACTGTGTCTGGCCCTGTGTGTCGGTTCATACGAATGCTGGATGATGATGCTTGGAAGGCGTGGTATGGATGTCATGAAGCTGTTGCGCATCATCGGCATTTCCCTGTGTATTTCATCCTCTTCATGGATATGCTCGGCTCTGCAGGTTCCGGGAAAGAGTCTGGAGTCCGCTACATGGGCTATGGCAAAGGCAAAGAACAAGGAAGTGGCAGCCTTCGAGCTGAAGGTGGCACAGAAACAGAGTGAATATCTCGACAGGCTGAGAACCGTACAGGACTCCATAGCCACGGCAAAGCAGGTGGCCGAAATCGGTCAGGATGCTGCCTGGTGGGACAAACTGATATATAATGTGGAGAATCTGGGCTCGACCATCAACAACTACGCACAGAGGGCTGCCGTGGCGGCTGAGACGAAGGTCAGTGAATGGATAAACGATGTAATACGCTTTGTCGGGGAACTGATTTTCCAGATGTCGTATTACGGGATGCTCGTGGCACAGAGGATTTTCATGGCCATCATGATGATATTCTGTCCGATCATGTTTGCCCTCTCGCTGGCACCGCCATGGAACTCGGCCTGGAGCCAGTGGATGTCCAAGTTCCTTTCCCTCTCGTTATGGGGATTCGTGACCTATATGTGTATCTATTATATAGACTTCATCCTTCTTTATAACCTGCAGCAGGATCTGGTGGCATACGATCATCTGCTTCATGGCTCGGTCAACTCATGGGAACAGATTGGCGCACTGGGACTGCAGGGAATAGGCTCCAACTGTATGTATGCCATGGGTATGCTCGTGGGTGCCTATATCATACGCTTCGTTCCTGAAGTGGCATCATGGCTGATTCCGGGAGGTGTAAGCTCGGGTACGGGTTCCGTTGCCGGTTCGGCTGCAATGGGCATCACTTCGGCTGCAGGTGCTATGGCCGGAGGTGCGGCAGGTTCAACCATGAAGGGAGCCGGTTCGGCTGTCAAATCATTAGTCAAATAACTTCAAATCTTTTTACAATATGCTTATTGAATCCCTTGCACAGAAAACCAGACTGGCAATGATGACGGTATTTGCGGTAATCGGAGGCTGCACCGTCATCTGTGCCTTTACGGTCTGGTGCTGCATTTCCCTGGTCAATGAGGAAAGGCAGCAGATTTATGTACTTGACGGAGACATTCCGTTTCTTGCCGAGCGTGCACGGCTGGAAGCCAACTTCACCATGGAGGCCAAGGCGCACATACAGCTGTTCCACCAGTATTTCTTCAACCTGCCGCCCGACAACGACTATATCAAATGGACGGTAGGGAAAGCAATGTATATGGCTGACGGGACTGCGCTGAAACAGAAACAGGCCATGGACGAGAACGGTTTCTACTCGGACATCATTTCCTCTTCAGCTGTCTGCACCATCATGTGTGACTCCATTCAGTTTGACGAACATGAACGGAAGTTTACCTATTACGGTACGCAGCTTATCAAGCGCAGGACCAGGGACATCAGACGCTCGATGGTGACAACAGGTTACATCGAGTCCGTACCGAGGACAAGGAACAGTCCGCACGGTCTGCTCATTACCGGCTGGAGGACTCTTGAAAACAGGGATTTGGACTATTGATATATTGATATTATGAAATCATTCAGAAAAAAGATACAGGAAAACCGTCTGAGAACGCATCTGCTTATCAGGTCGTGGTTGCAGCCCAAACTGGGTGTCATCGGAACAAGATACCGTCTGTCCGCAAGGATAAGACTGGCCAACAGATGGGCGGCAAAGCATCCGAAAACGACATTCGCAGGTGTAGCAGGGACACTGCTTCTGTTACTTGTCAGTACCGTTGCCATAGATTCCGGCAACGGAAAACAGAGTGAGACGGATGTCAGTTCGATAGCCGCAATGGAACCGGTGTTTCAGGGATTCCGTACCATTCAGGCAAACAAGGACATTCACCGCAGTGCATTGACGGACATGACGGTGAAGGGACAGTTACTGCATCATGAACTGGACTCCATGATTGCCATACCTGTAAAGAGCCGTGAGGATTCCTTGCGGATCATCCTCAAATACCGGCAGCTGGAAAATATAGTCAAATCCATTAAAAACAATGATAACCCATGATTAAGATTAATTTCAAACAGCCCAAGTATATCTTTCCGCTGGTCATATTCGCTCCGCTGTGCGCACTGGTATACTTTGTGATGCAGACCTTCTCAGGTGGTGAGGAGACTGCCGGAACGGTAGCTACAGACCGTATCAACATGGAACTTCCCCAGGCCAATGCTGAGGAAGCCGGAGACAAGATGTATGAGATGTCCAGACGTTTCGGTGACGAGGATGCCTTCACAGCCGTAAGCGGTATCGGGGAGGAAGAACAGAAGAAGGAGGAACTGGAACACGGCTACAGCGAGGAAGAGCTGAACCGTCTGGATGCAGCTGAAGCTGAAAGACAGCGGCAGCAGAGGGAACTTGAAGAACTGGAGCGTTCCCTTGCCGAATCAAGAAGGCATATCAATGCATATGCTTACGGAAACGGTCCTTCAGGAAACAGTGAAACGGGTTACGGAGGTATGGGCTATTCCTCACAGGACGAGTTTGCACGTGACCTTGAAGAGATTCAGCGAAGGAGCTATGAACGGCAGAAAGCCATTGAAAGCGGACTTGGAATCAAAGACCCGGAAGCCGAGGAAGCGGAAAAAAAGCACAGGGCTGATTCCATAGCTAAAGTACGTCAGGAGGAAAGGGAACGTAACCGTCCGAGTCTGGTAATCAAATCTGATGACACCAATGCCGACAGGTTCAATACGGTTACTGCTCCGGATGAATTTGCCGAGAACAAGCTGATACGTGCCATGATTGACCAGACTACAAAGGCGCATGAAGGCACACGTCTGCGGTTCAAACTTCTGGACGATGTGACGGTAAGCGGTACAAGACTGAAAAAGGGTACTTACCTCTATGGTACGGTAACCGGTTTCGGGCAGCAACGTGTCAGGGCTTCCATAACCAGTATCCTTATCGGCGACAGGTTCATCAAGGTCAAGCTTTCTGTATTTGACAATGACGGTATGGAAGGTTTCTATGTTCCTGAATCGGCTTTCAGGGATTTCATGAAGGATGCAGGTTCCAATACGGTACAGCAGAATATCAGTTTTGAATCCAGTGACGGTTACGGTACAGGTATTTCTACGGAGGCCATTGCCCTCCAGTCACTGCAGAACATGTATAACTCTGCAACTTCTGCCATATCTTCCAATATCAGAAAGAACAAGGCGAAAATCAAATACAATACCATCGTTTATCTGATAAACTCGGAGGATGCGAGATAATATATCTGAATACAGCAAAGAAAATTATAGAAACATTTTAATATTCCAATATGAAAACCAGAATTATTCTGATAATATGCCTTATCACAGGCATAGCCGTACATCTGTCGGCTAATGAGAAGATATACATCAACCGGGAAGTGACCACGCACATTGTCATGCCCGAGAATATCAAAATGGTTGATATTTCTACAACAAGAATTATAGGCAACCAGTGTACAGACAATATCGTCCGCATCAAGCCTTATCTGGAGAATGATTCCATATCGTCTGAAGGTTACAGCGAAAACGAGCTTCTGGGTACACTCACCATTATCGGTGAGCGTCATATCGCCCAGTATGACATCCTCTATACCGAATCACCCAAATATGCTTCTACCATCTACAATGTGTCCTACAATGAGACGCAGTCCTATATCAATCCGGAGGTTTCCATGCCGATGGCCGAGATTGCACGATATGCCTGGGCTGTCTATGGAAGCAGAAGAAAGTTCAACCAGATTGTATCCAATAAAAACGGAATCAGGGCATACATCAGCAATATCTATTCCATCGGTGACTATTTCTTTCTGGACTATACACTGAAGAACAGGACCAGGATTGCATACGACATTGAGGAGATAAGGGTAAAACTTACTGACAAAAAGGAGACAAAGGCAACCAACTCACAGACCATAGAGCTTACTCCGGTATTCTCCATGAACAACACCAGTAAGTTCAAGAAGGACTACAAGAACGTGCTTGTTATTCCGAAGCTCACTTTCCCTGAAGAAAAGGTGCTCCGTCTGGAGATTTCCGAGAACCAGATAAGCGGACGTGTGGTGGTACTCACCATCGAATATGAGGACATTCTCAATGCGGACGGCTTCGACTCGGATATTCTGGACGGTGCCGACTACTATCCCTACTATTATATTGATCATTCCATAAAGAGATAGGCCATGAAGAAGATTCTGTTCATTCTGTTTTGCTCGGTTGCATTCATCGGTGCATCGGCACAGACCGGAAAGGTTTCCGTCAATGCCGGATTCCTTTTTCCAAGTACGCTGAATGCCACTTTGGGTTATGAGTATCCGCTTTCATACGGAAATGCGGTCGAAGTATATGGTGAGGTCGGGAATCACTGGCAGAAGCCGGTATGTCACAATTTCTGGAAAGGATATTTCTGGGATGGAGGTATGGTTTACAAGCACCGTCTGGCACGGTACAAGAACGGTATGATGCGCCTTCGTCTGGGGCCTCAGTTCGGTGCGGTACAGAAGAAGTTCTTCTTCGGACTGGAGGCCGGATTTGAATACAGCTATGTGTTCCGCAGCGGACTGGAGTTCTCTGTCATACAGAAGAACAATGTGAACTTCCTGCATGGGGATACCTTCCGTAACGGTCTGCTGTTGGGTATAAAGATTCCTTTCTGACAATATAAATTTTACGGCGTATGGCATTTGAGGAGACAAGGGAACAGCAGCAGATGTACAATTACTTCAGGAGCTGCATCTATATCTTTCTGATTATTGAAATCATCATGAACCTGCCTGTTACGGCAGACAATAGAGTTACGCAGTTCGTTCTTGACCTGCTGGCACGGTTCAGGGTATTCAACTCAGTATCTGGCTGTAAGGTTGCTGAACTGGTATGCATCTGTATTGTCTGTATAGGCACAAAGGCTGAAAAGTCACTGAAGTTCAATGTAAGGACAATGGTCATCTATCCGGTACTGGCCGGTCTGACACTTGTAGGACTTTGTTTTGTATTCCATGGCATGAGTTTTGGATTCAACTGGATGGGATTTCCTGCCAACCGTCTTCTGTATGCGGTATGTTCGGTGGTGGGTACCATGCTGGTGCATCAGGGACTGGACAGCATAGCCAAGTATTACAACTATAAGGTTGGTGAGGACCGTTTCAACTTTGAGAATGAATCGTTCCTGCAGTCGGAAACGCTGGTCAGCAATGATTACTCAGTGAACATTCCGATGATATACTACTGGAAAAAGAAGATGCACAAAGGATGGATCAATATCATCAATCCGTTCCGTGGTACGATTGTACTGGGTACGCCGGGTTCGGGTAAGTCTTTCGGTATCATTGACCCGTTCATCAGGCAGCACTCTGCAAAGGGGTTTGCCATGATGGTATATGACTTCAAGTTTCCGACACTTGCACAGACGCTTTTCTATCAGTACTGCAAGAACAGGAAAGCCGGTAAACTGCCTCAGAACTGCGGATTCCGTATAGTAAATTTTACCGATGTGGAATACTCCAACCGTATCAATCCGATTCAGCGGAAATATATTCCGGACCTGGCTGCCGCTTCTGAAACGGCGGCTACTCTTTTGGCCTCACTCAACAAGGGAGGTGGAGAGAAGAAGGGCGGTTCGGAAGCATTCTTCACCAATTCTGCGGAAAACTTCCTGGCTGCCATCATCTATTTCTTTGTGAACTTCCATCCGGTCGGGTTCAAGAACGGGAAAAAGCTTAGACGCTTCATATCACTGGAGGGAAAGAAACTGGAGATTGTCATACGCAACTGGGATGACTTCAATGCTATCGACAAGGACGGTAACGTGGTTCTTGACTTCGTGGATGAGAACGGCAATGATGTATCGACTGACGAGGACCGTATGTTTGTGGACCTGAACGGATACAGCTTTAAGGACCGGACCGGCAGGAAGATTCTGATTCAGAGGTGCTGGTATGAGGACGAGCATGGCAATGAGGTGGAACCGGATACCGTAACCGGCGAGTTTTCGGACATGCCGCATGTGCTATCATTCCTCGGTAGGCCGTATGACCAGGTATTCAATATCCTGATGCAGGATGACAGGATTGCTTCGCTGATGGCTCCTTTCAAGAGTGCTTATGAGAACAAGGCGAATGACCAGCTGGAAGGTATGGTCGGTACGCTTCGTGTGAATGCTGCACGCCTTGTTTCTCCGGAAGCTTACTGGGTATTCACCGGGGATGATTTCGACCTGAAGATTTCTGACAGGGCAAATCCGAGCTATCTGATAATTGCCAATGACCCGGAAAAGGAACAGGTTATCGGCTCGCTAAATGCCCTGGTTCTGAACCGTCTGATTACAAGGGTGAACTCAAAGGGTAACATCCCGGTGAGTATTATCGTGGACGAGCTTCCGACGCTGTACTTTCACAAGATAGACCGTCTGATTGGTACGGCACGCTCCAACAAGGTAGCCGTGACTTTAGGTTTCCAGGAACTACCGCAGCTGGAAGCAGACTATGGCAAGGTCGGTATGCAGAAGATTATCACCACCTGCGGAAATATCTTCATGGGTGCGGCACGCAACAAGGAGACGCTGGAGTGGGCACAGAATGATGTGTTCGGAAAGGCCAAGCAGACCTCACGTTCCATTTCCATCAATGACCATAAGATATCAACCACAATCTCTGAGAAGATGGACTTTCTGGTTCCTGCAGCCAAGATTGCGGATATGGCTACCGGCTGGCTGGCCGGACAGGCTGCACGTGACTTTACAGCTACTGATGACAGTATGCTTGACCATTTTGACATCGAGCAGTCGGAAGAGTTCAAGACTACCAAATATTTCTGCAAGACGCACTTTGACATGAAGAAGATTAAAGACGAGGAAAAGCACTATGTACCTCTCCCTAAAATATATGAGTTCAAGAATGATAAAGAGAAGGAAATCCTGCTGAACCGTAACTTCAAGCGTGTGAACCAGGAAGTGGAAGATATGGTAAAGGAACTTCTTGGTATCAGTTAAATATATAGCCTATGAATATGACCTCAAAAACGACATTCGGACTTAGCGGCAGTGCTCTGAAAGTCATAGCCTTGATTTCAATGGTAATTGACCATGTTGCGCTCTATCTGATGGAACAAGGTACCCTATTATACGAAACGATGCGCTGTGTAGGGCGCATCGCTTTTCCTGTGTTTGCCTTACTGATAGCGGAAGGGTTTATTCATACCAGAAACAGGTACAGGTATTTCTTTACTCTGATGGGCTTTGCCGTAATCAGTGAAATACCCTGGTATCTGCTAAATGGTGCTGACGGGACACATAATGTGATGTTTACACTGGCTTTGGGAGTGGCCACGCTTATGGTTCTTGAAAATCTTCTGCAGCGTAGTATGGTACTTGGATTTCTTTGAACACTTGGCATGGCCAGACTTGCTTCCTGGCTTGGAGTGGATTATGAGTGGAGAGGAATTATTATTATTGTTTTCTTCTACCTTTTTAATGGATATGGTCACTCTCTCCCATATAGTAGAGGTATGCAATTTTTTTGCACATTTACTTTAATGATACATTATGGGGTCATTGGTGCTGTAATGGCTTACATATTTCTATACCTATATAATGGGATAAGAGGATTTATAAAAGCACATAAAGGTAAGTATCTGTTTTATATGTTTTATCCAATACATTTACTGATAATATATGAAATTCTAATTTTTCAAAATACTATAATAGTTGACAGAAATTTTTTATAATAAAAAATTATTTGACAACTCACTTTATAAGCAATTATAATTATATGATTTAATCAGACCTATCCACTTTGTAGTAGATAGGTCTGAGAAGTTTTATAATTATAGTTTGATAAATTTCATTACAAAAGGATTCTCCATCCAAAAACTAATTACATCATTTTGTATTCCAAGTTCTTTTATTTTTTTTGCTATAGAATATAGATAATTAAATGCCAAACGTAAATCCAGTATATCCCATGATTCAGATTTCTTAAACTCTGATAGCAGTTTGATAATTTTACCGCTATAATCTAACTTTATCAAATCTTCTCCTTTTTCTTTTATTATAAGCCAAATACATCTTATGTTTGAAGTAAGTGCTGTTGGAATTTTTAAGATTGCTCTGTCAATTAAGAAATCTATATCATTACGATATTTTTCTATTCCATAATTAGTTATACCCTCATATATATTGCCTAAAGCATAATTTACATCAGATGCTTGTTCTGACATTAAAAGATCTATATTATTGGCATATTCTAGTCTGTCTGCTAATAAGCCTTCAATTTCAGAATATACATCTGAGAGTTCCATACGTCTTTTATTATTTAATCCATTAATATATTTCAGCATATCAGATAAATACCTCGCTTGAATTGATTTCATGAATGTGTCTTCATGAAGAGTCTTGTGAGCTTTATTGTATTTAGAAACATTATTTATAAGATTATTTTTTATAATCTCAAATTCATTGTCCTTCCATGTTATCTTATTATTAAGAAGATTTAATCGGATATACATAGGCTCTGTCCATCCAAACTCTTCATTATCAAGTAAGCCACAATGCCAAATATCCATTGACAAGAAACATTCTTTTATCCTAGCAAGAGCAGCGTCATTATTCCTTGTTAGATTTACTAATTTAAAAAGAGCTATACGGTCATGAGGTATATTATTTATGGGAGTATTAATAATTGTTTCACATATTGCTTCTATACAATTTTCAGATATCATACCGTTCTCGTTGAGACAATCAAGTAAATCTAATATCTCCAACTGTAATATATTAGAAAAATTAAGAATATTATCAAGTTCATACTTCGACTTTATAAGATTAACAGATAAGTTGTTGACTATTAAATCTGATACAAGTTTTTCATTATCAGTAAAATGTTTCATCAAATGAATAAAGATATAATATGCATTTTCTTGCTCCCTAATATTAGCAATAGCGTATTTTGTATTAAAAACCAAACTATCAGAATCTTGGATATTTCCAAGATTTTTTAATAATTCTTCAAATATAGTTTCATTAAATTGTTTAAACCAATCCTCTTCATTCACTGCAGTATACATTATTGCAATAATATTTAGCATTCCATTCTTAAAATATGATGGCGTACTTTTATTACCTATCGCATATAGAGATTTTTTCAATATATCCTGCACAAAAAACTGTAAATTTTCATTATATGTAAAATCCTCTCCAATACGCCTTTGAACTTCTTTATCATTATATTGAATTGAATAGAAAAAACATGGGTAAGGAAAATATGCATAAAGATTTGAAAATACTTTATACCATGATGAAATATCAAAAATGTAACTTCCTGGAATAGCAAGATATATACCGGTATCAAATATAAATTGTAAAATTCTTAAGCTCTTAACATAATCCCCATGATTATTTCCGAAATATGTTGTAGTACCTATCCAACCACGTCTTTTTGGTTTTTCCTCATTTTTTCGTAAAGAGGACATCATATTGCGCAACAAATCTCCTTGACCTTCTAATCCGTACTTCCAATACTCATCCATAGTATAAGGATTAGGCCACTGCTGGGAAATAAAATTAGCCAATACTATTTCAAATAGTTTTTCTGATGGATTTCTTTCATCGTTTATAATCTTATCCAACAAAGTAATGGCATCTTTTTTATGTTCTGTATAAACAGCCATTCTCATAACCTTTGCTTGGACCCAATAGCCTTCGGCAGACCAATTCTCTATAAGTTTTTTTGCTTCATCAAAATTAAGATGAAATAAGTAGCGTTGAATCTGTTCATATATTCCCCAATCATTAGAAATATCATTAATAATTTCATTAGTTCCACATAAAGTTTTCTCTCGTTCTTTTAATTTAATCCATATAGGTTGCTTGTTTAATTCAATATCGTCTTTATGATAATTTATATAATAACTTGGAAGCTGCCCTATATCAGAAACAGCTAAAGCAAACAAATAAGCTTTTTCTCTAGTTAATAATTCTTTATTCATTAATCTATTAATGACATTTTCTTGTGGAAAAATTATTCTAGAAAACCTACAAACAGATTTCAATTCATGCAACTTCTTTATAACTTCAGATAAATCATTCTTATCTTCCAATAGCCCACCTATTGAAATCCATACATTTCTATAATCAAAATATTTTGCTTTTGATTCAGCTAATTTGAAAGATTGCTCATTAGATTTAACAGCTTTAGTTTCAGTATTTATATTATTATTTTCTATATTGGTAGTTATCTCTCCCCCTTTATTAAAATAGCTCAATGATTTTTTTTCTTTATCTGAACATTGCAAATACTTAAAGAAATTCTCCAATATAAGTTTTTTATATTTTATAATAATTGGTTTTAATAGATTCTTCTTATTATTATCAGCTTCATCAAACTGTTTTTTCTTTTCTATCAAAACTGAAATGATATTATTATTAGCCTTTTGATATTCTTCATTGTTTATGATTCCCTTTTCTAATTCAGAATCTCTGAAATCTTTAAAAATATGAGACAGTATATTTTCTGTCCACAAATTGATAACAACAATATGGTGATTTGAATAAAAAGATTTTAAATCATCAAAGATTTCTTTACCATCAATATCAATCAAATATATTTTATTACAGCTTCCTGCATTAAGAATATCACTCATCCATCGTACCCAAGTAAGATAATTAGGATCTGTCCCAGAAAAACCAACTAAACAGAAAACCCCCTGAAGCATAGCAATACGCATTAAATAAGAAAAAGCTTCGTGTTTTTCCATATATGTATCATAATCTTCTTTCGCAATAATATAACGAAGATGACTATCACCGTCAAACTGAAATTTATTGTCATAACTTATACTTCCATGAATTTTTATTATATTATGACATAAATTCCCAGATAAATCCATTCCTGATGTCACCAAATTATATGGCAATTTTGAGTCTTCATTTTTTAATAATCCTGATGTAAATTCTATTATATTATCGTAATTTGTAGTATAAATATTTTGAAATCTACGACATCCTAGAAGAGCCTTATGAACAGATAAATCAGATTCGAAAATAGTACCCACTGTACCTTTGATAGTATTAAGTTCAATTTCGTTATTTTCTGATGAAAAATCTAGTTTTGGTGTACGTTCCTCAATATAATATTCCATAGCTTCACGATATCCCTTCTTTCGAATATACTTTGATGCTAATTGCAAGAAATCTTCATTATCTAAAATAGTTTCAATATACAGACTTTTTATATCTTCTATATTTGTTTTATTTCCATGAATGTGTATATAATTTTCACAATGAAGTTCTATTTTATCTTTATAGACATATTCTACCATATCTTTCACTAGAACCCTCCATGAAAGGAATTTATCAGATACATTCATTGAGAGTCCTGCACCAACAAGAACAGACATTTTATCACTTTTATATTGATTTATGAATTCATCAAAAGGACTTTCAATATTTTGTTTTTCTATAGCCATTTTACACTATTTTAATAGTTCTACTTTTAAATCGAAGTTTTCCTATATCTTATAAATATTTTTTAATCAATTGCCATTTACCGAAAGATATTTTCAAGTTCAGTTATAAGAATCAGAGACATGATAACATCTTGGAATTTACAATCTAATTATTATACAAATCTAGCGTGAAAACGTAAGTGATAATCACGATTGTAGTATCTATGAAGATTTCGCTTTTTTACTAACAAAACCCAATGGAATTGAATGAAACTTTTCATCTCTACAATATATACAATAAGGCTTTTGTAGTAGTAATTTTTAATAAAATCAATTACCAGTTTATTCATATAAGTAACTGATCAATATTAATTTTATATTTAAACATTCAAGCACTGGTCTGTTTGCATTATATCTCTATATAAATATATAAAGATATTTGTGAACACATACTTATACAATAGTTTTAAAGGCTAAAATAATGAATTTTATAAATAATTCAAAACTATGTTGATTATTCATCATCATTTTTATCTTTTCATGTCAACGTAAGAAATCATATATAACTTTTATTATCTCTAGTATATAATTGGGACTTTCCGCATACCCAATCTCATCAAGCCAAAGCAGATAGTTACCACCTTTATACTTATATTGCACTTTAGTATAATAAGCCCTTACACTTTCCGTCCAATGATTGAATTCATAGTATTTTCCTGTACGTGTATTGGTAAGCCCAAAAAGATTATGCTTGTTCCGGCACACTGATGAACGGAACCATCCGGTCTCCAAAATAGCCTGGGCCAATACGGTTTTAGGATATAGGATTCCGTTTCTTATGATTTCTTTATAAAGGTTGGGGATGGTAAGTTCAGGAAGATTGTTTTCTGATTTAGTAATATCATCTGTTTTCTTTTGCAGTTCTGTTTTCAGGGATGTTTTCCTGTCACTATTCCGGCTGTTATCTTCCAATTTCTTCTGATTGTCTGCCCGATAATCAGGGTATCCTTTACCATTATCTTATTCTTTTTCTCTTCTGTAACATCCTTTCCTGCACTCTTATAAGCCTCCTTTTGTCTTTCTGTTGGCATAAGTTCCGAATCTCTGGTTATCGTATGGAACTGTGCCGATACGCTTACCGGCAGCAGTATTAACAGCAGTGAAATCAGAATAGTGTTGTGCATTTCTTTTTCAGGAGATTGCCGTGAATACATTTGTGGCATTCAGGCGGTTAGAACCGCAAATATAACAGCTTAATTACAGTAATATGGAAATGCACAACAGAAATCAGTCCGATTTGTTGCCATACGAAAAACTGGCAATACTGGGTATCGACCGTGAAAAGGCGGACAGCTTACCCATGGAAGTGAAGGAGAAGCTGATGGCAGGTGAAGTGACTCCCATCATGCAGGTATCCATCAATGCAAGGAACGGCAGCATCATCGCCATGCCGATGAAGCTTCAGATGACTACAGACAAAAACGGCGCTCCGGCTCTGATTGCTTATCCGGTCCGTGCCGAACTGGACCGGGAACGCAACAAGATTCTCAACCTTACTCAGCAGGAAGCTGAACGTCCGGCCAGAGGTGAGGTAATTCAGAAGACGGTCAACGTAAACGGTGAAAAGACTCAGCAGTATCTGCAGCTTGATCCGGAAACGAAATCCGTCATTCACAGACGTGTCACAGACATAAAGCTGGAGCAGCGTCTGAAAGATATGGAGAAGGTGAACGACATTGAACCGGGCATGCAGCAGAAGCAGCAGGTACGGGAGGGAAAACCGGTTGAACTGAATGTGGGCGGTGAGAAAGTTTCAGTCGGCATTGACCTGAAGGAACAGCAGGGATTCAAGCTTATCAAGGGTGACATGAAGGAATGGGAAAGGCAGCAGAAACTCCGCTATGACGAGATTCATCCTGAATACCTTGGCCTTGTCATGACAGACAAGAACCGATGGGAATATCAGAAGGTGGTGGACAGACAGTCCGTTGAGCGTGCCATTTCCCTCTCTCCATCCAGAAAGGAAACAAAAGCAAACAGCCTTAAACTTTAATACTGATTTCTATGGCCAAAAAGATAGATTCAGATAATAATAACGGTATCATCCGGCAGTTCAACGAACTGAAGAAGAAGCATCCGGATGCTATGCTGTTGTTCAGACGGAACAGTTTCTATGAACTCTATAAGCAGGATGCCGTCAAGGCTGCCGCAGTGCTTGCCATCGAGATTGCAGACAGGATTCTGCCTGATTACAAGAGACCGGTAAAGGTTGCATCATTCCCTCAATCAGCACTTGACGTTTATCTGCCCAGACTGATACGTTCCGGAATTAGGGTTGCAATCTGTGGTGCACTGGACAGTCCTTTGAAGAAGAAGACCGGACAGGACAAGGCTGAGAATAATGACAGAACCATTCAAAACAATACAGATATGGGAAAGAAGAAAAAGGAACAGGGTGTGCAGGAAGCTCCTGACAGAACAGTGGAGAACACTGTTGATGTAAAACCTGCAAGGGAAAAGAAGTCGAAAGCCAAAGCTGAAACCAAAGCTGAGACTGGGACGGATAATGAGGTAAAGACTGAAAAGAAGGACGAACAGAAAACGGTGGCAGCCCAGGAACGAAAGCCCCGAGAGCCGCAGATGGTAACGGCCAACGGTGAAAAGGTTACTCATGGTCATGCCTACCAAAGTACCACCAATCCTGCCGACTGGTATTTTACCGCAAAAATTGACGGACAGCAGCTCAAGCCGCAGAAGATGGATGCAGCCGACCTTACTGCCTATCAGAACAAGGAAATGACGGTGCCGCAGCTGATGGAACGCTACCATCCGACAAAACTGATGCCGAAGGTATCTGAGGAAGCCTTCCGTATGCCAATGGAGATTGCAGGACCGGACGGCTCTATAACCGTAAACAAGTTCAATGTCTATAAGGAGAAGGACGAGCAGCGTCCTGACTTTGGGAAATACAAGTTCTATGTTCAGGTTGGGGATACGAACATGTCTGCCGTAGCTTCACGCCAGGACCTGAATGCCTACTTTGACAGGGTGGCCACTCCAAACCAGCTTATAGAGAAGAACTTCGGGGAACGTCTGCATCTGAAATCCGCATACGAGAAGTATCAGCTTCCTGAAGGTGTTGACCCCAAAGGTGTGCGTGTGGCCAAGGACAGAAATGACAACAAATGGAAGGTACCCATCATTCCTCAATGGGTAGCTCTTCATTGAACTCCTGTTTCTTGATTCGGCGAATCAGATAAGCAATTGCCTTTGGCGCTTTTTCGCGACACACTTTCAGTTGGGCAAGAAACTCCACTTCTGTTGCATCAGAGTTGAAAAGATCAACCAACTCGCAATTGTTGTCCGACAATTTGTCAAGCAGTAAACCATGCTTCTGCATCAACGTGCGCAAAGCAAGGATGCCAAGGTCGTACTTTGGGCGTACCTCCACCAGCTTTCGCATGAGATCAAGGCCTGGATCGCCTATATGCATCTCATTGAGCATGGCAATCATGAATAGCACTTTCGCATCAGGTGTTGCAATCTCGAACACGTTTGCTAGTTGGCAGTTGGTTTCGTCTGCTTCTGTGTAGCGTTCAAGCTTTGCCAAGGCACGTGACTTAATGTACAGAGCCTCTGCACATTGATGCACTTCCAGAACCTCGATGATGAGAGCCAAGGAATCTTCGTATTTCTGGGCGTAAAGACTCAGCATAGCAGCAATGAACTTCGGTGCCCAATGATTTGCGTGAAGAAGTTTTTTGGGAACACCCTCTATCGTTCCATACAGGTGTTCGTCACACACCAGTATGTCCAAAAAACGCTTTGCTTGCTGCATCGCCTCCTTGAAGTCTCCATCCTCAGCCTTCTTTGCCACGAGCATCAGATACTGCTTTGCTGCTTCATCATAGTCATTCTGTTGTAGAGCACAGTATACAGCCTTTCCGCTCTCAATCTCGTTGCCGATCTGCTGCTCGTTGTTGTACTCGCTTGCGTAAGTGAGAACTTCACGACTAGTGTGGGCATACTGAGGGATTACGTTCTTGGAGAGGTAAAGACCTTCCAAAGTACGCACACGGCTGAGTGCTACATAGAGCTGACCTGCTGCAAACATGCCTCGACTCAGGTCAAGCAAGAGTTTGTCGAAGGTCATGCCCTGGCTCTTGTGTACAGTTATCGCCCATGCCAACTTCAGAGGGTACTGGGTAAAGGTACCTATCAATTCTTTCTTCATTTTGCGTTCTTCCTTATTGTAGTCGTAGCTATACGATTCCCACGAGCAACAAGGCACAACGTATGTCTCGCCATTGTTAAGCGTGACACTTATCTCGTCCTTGGTGAGTTTTGTCACCTTTCCGAGTGTTCCGTTTACCCAACGTTTCTGCTGGTCATTACGTGTAAACATCACCTGAGCGCCAACCTTCAGGCAAAGCTTCAATTCCACGGGGAAACGCTTCTCTTCGAAAGTGCCGTCAACCATACCTTCGTAAACGAACTCCTCTGCGTCAATCTCCTCCAGTCTTTGTTGGTTGATCTTGTCGGCTGTTTTGTTGATGGAAGCTAAGGTGATGACCGCACCATCCTCTTCTCTTGGCATGTGTACACGACCATTAAGGTGCATAATGTTCTCAGGTGTCACCTTGTTCATGCGTACGTTCTCTAGGATGTGAAGGAATTGCTCATCTTCCTGACGGTACACCTTTTGGAACTCTATCTTCACAAGACGCATGCGCTTGATGGCATCCGACTTGTAGAAGAAAAAGTCGTCCGTATGGTACAAATCCTTTAGCAGGTCTTTCTCTGGTCCCTGTTTCACTACAGGAGGCAACTGGAACATGTCGCCCACGAAGATCATCTGCTTGCCTCCGAATGGCATGTTGTTCCTGAGTGCCTTGCGCATGGTATAGTCAATGGCGTCCATCACGTCACATCTTACCATCGACACCTCATCGATGATGATGGTATCTGCATGGAGGAGGGTAAGGATTCTCGCCTCGTTCATCTTTCCACAGGTTCCTAGGGTACAAACTTCCATCGGAATACCGAAGAAAGAGTGAATGGTATCACCACCGGCAAGGATTGCTGCCACACCTGTTGGTGCAAGTGTGATGAACTGTTTTCCGACCAACTTCTGTACATTGTGGAGGAAGGTTGTCTTACCGGTACCAGCACGTCCTGTGAGGAAGAAACTAGAGTTTGTATTGGCAACAAGCTCGTATGCAAGCTGCTGCTCGTGGTTCTGTGAGTCTATCTGTGAGTTCTGCATGTCCTACTTCTGTTCAATTTGTGGGAGGATTTGGATGAGACGTGTGTTGAAATCGCTATCGAGGAAGCTCTTGTAGCAACCCTCGATGATGCTTTTTGCATGTTCTTCGAGTTGTTCCTTTGGCATGGATGACCTTTGTGCCTTCAGAACACCTTCAAAGTAGTTGCGCACCATGGTTTCAGACTCCTGACGGATGAACTCCTCGTTGCGGAACGTCTTGTCATAATCGCACTTCTGCACGAGTTCCAACCGCGTGCCATTGAAGGCATAGACTTCGATACCGTCAATGTAAGTCCAAGTGTGGTAAAGACCTACCTTTTCCACTATGACTATGCAGTCGCAGAATCGTACACCTTTGTAGTATCGGTGTCCGTTGCCACTTTCGTATTCCTCACAGAGGAACATCTTTTGCCCTTCGTCCCACACGGGAACGTGAACTCTTGGATTGCCAAACGTTGGCAGAATCTTGTCGAACAAGTCTTTGTTGATCGCTTTTGTAAGTGATGCCATATCTTGTCTGTTTTTGGGTTTGTAACTTTGACTGATTATTCTCGTGCATTTTCGGATTATCGAAGCAACTTCTGCTGAGTTTCTTCAATCATGTTTCTGGAGAAGGCGAGCAGTTGACTATCAGCGATAACACTACCCATTGCCTTAGCTTGTCCTGCAAGGAAGTCCTTCAGCATGATGATGCTTTCCTCTTTAGCTGTGCGCTCATTGAAGTATCGCCAATTACAACCGCCCCAGAACTTCTGTGCGATAATGTTCGCTTTCTGACCGTTCCATGCAAAGAGCGTGATACCGTTCAAGAAAGTGTGAGCATAGCCTTTACCTATGTGATAGTACACGGCCAGTCGTTCAGAGAAGTAGATTGCCTTGTAGTAGGTATTACCAGCTGCACTGGTGTAGCCAAGGGTGAGGTATACGTTCTTCTCAGAATTGTAGGTGAGAGAACTGCCTGAGAGGGCTGGAAGTGCCTTTGCGGCAACGATTGAGAGTGCTGTTCTCATAGTCGTTCGATTTTGTTTTTCTGTTTAGCGGAATAGGCCGCCACCTCTTTTTGGTAATTTAAATAATGTATAAACAAAACCAACTCCCTCAGAATTGTGATGCAAAATTACAGAGTTTTCTTCGTCCTACCTATTCTTTCTTTGAGTGTATTGGTTCCTCCGGATTTAGGACCAATACACAAGAGGTTCACATTACTTCCTTCCTGCAAAGTAGGCTGTAGTTGCTGTACCAATTGCAGAGCAAATTGCAGCGGCCAACATCCAACGGCCTTTTTCATTCATGAGCTTTTCTGTTTTTGTTGTTTCCATTTGTTTCTTGTTTTTGTATACCACCAAACGATTTGCAGCGTCAACTCCGAGGTGTTGTCGAAGCTTGACGCTGCAAATGTAATTCGTTTTTAGTGAATAAAATCAAGTAGTCATGTGTATAATGGTTCCTCCCATTTTGGAACCATTCCGTTATTCTTTCTTGGAGTACAAATCGGCTAAATTGTGAACTCGTTGAGCTATTTCATCTCGAACAGAATCAGGCGAAATAATTTCTAATCCAGCTCCCATTTGAAGTATGCGCCCATAAAACTCGTTGTTCGGCTCGATATCCACTGAGAACTCCGAATACTCTCCATCATCATACCTGTCAAAAGGTTTCACTACGGTGTAACTACGATGAAGAGGTTTTGTGTCCATTAACTTATAAATATATAATGATTGCGAGCGAAAAACAATATGCTCCTTCTTTGCATCCTTCATGTGACTTACACCAACGATGTCTTTGAAAAACTCATCATAAAAGTGCTTCGGTGCTGGCACATATTCAACTTTTGATTGCTCTAGAGGTTTTGATTGTATCCTGTCAAGGGCTATGTTATAACCATATTCCGGTTCCTTTCCATCTACATGACCGAGCAGGTGCCATCTTCCATTATATTCCTTTAGGAAATGGGGATGAAACATAAGCGTGACTATTTCCTCATCGAAAGGCTTGTAGTCAATCTTTAGTACAGTTTTGTTTATGATGGCTTCGTACAACGATGGCAGGTACTCTATGTTGGTCAGAATGCAATCAAGGCTTGCACTTATTACTTGTTCTCCTTTCTGTCGCTTCTTCCTTATGGCTAAAATATCATGACAGTTCTTGAAGAAATACTCCAACCATGGCATTGGCATCAAACCAGCAGAATCTTGACAGAACTTCCAATATTGGTTAAGATTATCTATTGTTTTTGCAACTTGCATGTCGGCAAGAGGATTGTCGTTTTCCCCAACGTACTTAAACCTTTTGTTTCTGTTGTTACCATCCTCCTCAATGCTATTGTCGCCCATTCTTTCTCTAATGGCATCGCAAACCTCAGGGAAAGCCTTCTTCAACTCTCTTACTCCCTTTCTCTTCTCATCATCATCTTTTGTATATTCGTAGTATTTTGATATAGAGTATTCCAAATCGCTAGTTGAATTTAAGCCCAAATATTCAGCCAATACATCTGCATAAGTAACCCATCGGCGACTCATTAACCACCGATAGGTAATATCTGCAAATTGAGCTTTGTAACCACCGTCAAAGAGGTTTCTTCTCCTCATAGATTATAGATTTATATGATTATGAAAAATACGAATTGATTTTATGACAAATATCGTTGCAGGCGTCAATGCCTTGATTTTTTTTGCTATCAGAAACGAAATTCATTTGGTAATGATCTTTTGCATTTCTTAGATGTTGAACTTCTTCGAATTTTTTTTGTTTCCAAATCATTTTGTCTCTTTCTCCCAAAATAGAAGAGAACAAGTTCCACAGCTTATCAAAGAACAAATACCATAGTTGACCTATTGTCATAAAATCTACAAGGCAACGGTTCGATGGAGAACTTGCTATTTCATATTTTAACTGCTTAATGCGATTTTTTTTAGCTTCAACAAGGGTAATTTCCCATTTATCCATTTGATTCGGATTTAGTCTTCTTGTCAAAAATCTTCTGAGAATATTTTCCCAAACTTCTTCATAATCATAAGTAGGGAGTGCAGGGTTGTTAAAAAAATCATCTCTGATAATATCAAACGAAGTCACCCCATAATGTGGATTGTTCCTCATTACATTTTTTATAAGATTTCTCAATTGAATCTCCGTATTCTGCAGTATGTCTGCAAATGGTAATGAATTTGAATATTGCTCGTAAAAAATACATGTTGCCAGTTTTGAAAACCCTATATAAGATTTTGTACCAGAAACAACAGGACCTACACTCGAATTGAAAATACCATCCTTAATACTATTATCGACAAGTTTTACAAAAGAATAGTTCTCTAGAAGAGTGATCTTATCAGTCAATCCCTCTAAACTATTACCAATTAAGATTTGTTTTGCAGCTTCAGAAAGGTCCTGTTCCTCTAGGTATTTCATTTGAGTAGGTAACACCCTGGAGATTTCGACTCGTAATTGTTTCTCTATTTCCCTACGTTTTATTGAGTTAGAATTAAGAATATCTTCCATATTTTGATATACGTAATAATTCAACATATTTATTAAGTGAGGGTGTTTACCAACATAATCATCTACGAGTAATTTATATGAAATAAACTGTTCATCAGTAAAAAGGAATTCATGTTGAAAATGACTCCAGTAATTATCAATATCATTTTCGGAAAATTCTTTAATATATAGGGGAGTTTCATGAAGATTGTACAAATATGGCTTACACCCCGCATTTTTTTCTATAACATCAATAGGGCGCCTTGATACTGTTACCATAGTGCAATGAGAAGCTAATTCGCGTAATTTAACATACGAATCTTTTGCTTCAGGGTAAGAAAAGTCATCAAATTCATCAATAACAAAAATGATGCAATATTCCAAATCTTTTTTAATTCTATCCAACCAGTTACAAAGTCTTTCATGAAAAACATCAAAATCCTCTATTTTCTGAAATTCCCTATACATATTTGAAATCACTTCTCTTTTGTATATGTAAGGATCTGTATTTAATATGGTTTCGTTCAAAATGTGCTTTCTGCATTCTTTAAAATAATAGCAATTCTCTTTGTCTTTACAACTAGTAGGTTCTTTTTCATTCTCGTCTTTCTGGGAAAGAATTAAATCTAATGAATAATCAGATAGTTCATCTTCTATTCTTGTTTTTATTTTATCTGCGAAAATTTTCCAAAAAGCAATCGCAGAAGAAGCACAATGTTCTACTATTATATAGAGAAAATTGTTATTAGCTAAAAATTCTCTCCGTTCCGGTGTTTCAAAGCAGTTCTTAATCAAACTTGATTTTCCCATTCGAGGTAATCCTACGATTTGAGTGAAGGCACCATTGATAACAGCACGTTCCCACAAATAAGAAATTTCTGCATTTCTTCCAATAAAATTAGGATCACCACCTTGTAATTTTTTTCCGTAGAAAGCAAATGGATTATGTTTCATAAAAGTTAAATTACGAACGATTCAAATTGATTTTCCATATATTTACCACCATAGTTTTCCTCTTCTAATAGACTTATGGATTTATCAGAGCAAATAATCATCACATATAAATCTGTATATGGACGTAATGTCATAAAATCCTCACGGCTGAAGAAAGCTGAGACATTCTCAAAATCTTCAATAATAAGACAGAACTCTATGGCTAGATATTTCTTTACGGTAGCTAGATAGTCCTGTAAACGGGAATCAAAAAAATCCACATTCTTCTGTGTGATAAAGACTTGATATTTCTTATTTAGCAATTCCATAATTTTCATTGTGCGATCGTCATTGCAACCATGAATATCTTCAATCAACTTATCTTGAGTTTTTATTGCAATGAGATTAAGTAATTCATAAATGGAATGTAAATTGTTACAGGATACGTATATTGGTATATAGTTTTTCTGCCTCTTAACCATCATTATGGCACTATCTACTGTTGGTCTCAGAATTTCTTTTTGAGAACTTATAACTTCTGATGCTGCACCAGATAAAATTCTCTCATACAATTGAGAGGTAATTTCATCCTTTATTTCTATAGTTGAGTTTTTATCCATAAAGTATATAATTTTATATTTATTGAACATTTGTTGCCATTTATTGTGATGACAGATCTTTCTTGTAAATCAGATAATACTCCATTACGATATTCTACGTCATCTTGATTCGTTGTAGGGTTTATACAATGGATTTTATCAATGAAGCATTCTCCACTTGATAATTCCATGCGCGCAATCTGATCAACAATTCCTCGTACTGTATTTTTTGAATATCTTGACACAAGATCACTTTCACCAGCTAACAATAATGCGTCAAATTTATCCTTCTTGATAATCTCTGAATTAACGACCTGAAATGCCACCTTATCAACATCTTCTTTTGTAATGGTCATCAAACGGCAACTATCAGCATATTCTAATAAAGACTTGCAAAATATTACCGTGTAATATGCACTATTGGCTGTATAATACAGGATTTGATCTACTGCATCTTTGTAAAAAAAGTTCTCATTGCCACTAATGTCAATAATTGGCTTTGTGATTAGTAAATGGGCATATTTATCCTCCAAATAAGTTAATCGCTCCGGGTTGTAAATAGCAAAATCGTTAACATTGCCATGTTCTTTCATTAGTGAATACATAACATCCTGACAAATCATAACAGTTGCGAAACGTGTCTCAGATAACTCTTGCAACTCTCGCCAATTCTTAATAAACCCAGAATGAATAGAGCCTTTAGAACTTTTGATTGCGTTATAAACAGATGAAAATTCGTCTATTAAAACCACCAGTTCTTTATTTCTCCATTTTTCATTGGAAGATTTCCTTAATGACCGTTTGAAGTCGATAAGTAAATGCTTGAATTTATTGATATCTATTACATACGCATCGTTCGAGAATTCTTCAGGTAAAGCAAAATCTGGTATATCAGATGGATTCTCATCAATAAATCCCAATTCTGCTTCTTCACGAATATTTGACAGTTTTATGTTTATTGCATCAAGTATCTTATAATAGCACTGAGATTCGGATGTGACGTTTAAGAAAGAAATCTCTACACAGAATGCCCTATCATTATTATTTAGCTTTTGACTAAGATGATATAGAACGGATGATTTTCCACATCTTTTCTGACCATACAACCAATATTGGATAGAAGAATCTGGAATGTTGTTATTCGATACAGGGCACAATGTACTATATATTTTATCTATAGTACCCTCACGTCCAAAAAACATGTTGCTATCTTCTACTCGCTTTCCAAATTTTGTATAAGGATTCCTACCGAGCCAGGGCTTATAATTTTTTGAGGGATTAATTCGATCAAATTCTTTGGAGAATGTCTTTATTTCCCCTTTAACTTCGTATCTTAATGTAGTTTGAATGGTGTATTCATTTTCTTCAATTCTTGATGGAATGATGCTAATCACAAAATAAGTTGAATGGTCACCATAAATGACACATTTTTTAAAACTGTCATACTTACATTCTTTTATAGATTCTGTATGTAAAATCTCTAACTGAGGATTAATAATTGACGTCGATTTTTTTCCTTCATTTTGTAATTCTAATTCTACAAGGAAAGCTCCTGTCTCATTTCTTGCAGAAACAGATACTATAGACAAATTCGGACATTCCGGCTGTAATGAGAATACAGCATGGTGATGTTTAATTAGTGAAGTTAAGTTTTCCAGTATAGGTAAATAGAAGCATATAGAAATGAGAGTGGGATGATTTTCTATCTGTGTCTGCAACCTGTTGATTAATCTTTGCAGTTCTTTATATGAAAGTTCATGTTCTTTGCTATTATCTGCAGTAAAATATTTTTGAATGCGTGGATATATGTCATCTATCAGAATGATATTATATAAGTTATCATTCTCATTCTCTCGCTGACATTCAGAAAGTTTTTTTATTGTATATAATATATCATTATAATCTGTCGCTAATATTCCATTTTTAGAAATCTCCTGGTATATTTTATACGCCTCGTAAACAGATTGCCTTTTGTTGTTAAATTCTATAATATATTCTGCCATGTTGGCTATTCCAAGAAATTCCTGACCATTTTTTTGAATTAATTTGATAGCATATTCGTGTACAATTCCATATAATAAAGCTGCAATAACTTGAGAGCAACGTGGGGAAAATACAGAGATTAACCAAAGGTCATACTCCGTAATATTCTTGGTGCTTATCGCAAAAAATAGTGTATCAGCAATATTGAAGCATAAATCGTAAAATGACAATTCGTTAATATTTTTGTCATCAAAATCATTTCCTGTATGTAATACAAAGCTAATATAGGAATTTAATATTGTTAATGACCTTTTTATGTCATTAGTATTCGCTGATTCTTTTAGCAAAAGTAACCTCCGTGCTTTACCAGAGAAATGACCACTTTGGCAAAATTTATCAATTTTGTCACACAATTCAGAAAGTGGGAATACCGAAAAATTAGGTAAATGCGAATGTTTGTAATATAAAAGATTTTCTAAGTCCAATATTGATGAGCATTTTTTTGCTAGAGTACAATACTTATCAGTTCTTAACGCCCTTACGACATAATCATTGACAATATTCTTGTCTTCATTAGAAAGCATAGCTTCTTTTGCCATTCCTGCCCAAATACTTGCAATTTCTTCATCGGTGCCTTCATATGCTGCAATATTTAAGAGTTCTCTATATATGTTCTGACACTTTTTGTGTTCGTGACAATTAGAATAATATTTGATTTTATAACGTAAATTATTATCGTTATGTGATAATAGAGGCAAGTATTTGGCAGCAAAGCATGACAAATCATGTTTCGCTACGATTATTTGTTCAAAATTGTCTAAAGATTTTATATATTCATTATAGCAATCAATAGCATCACAAACACATTGATCAGGAATAGCACCATTGTCTAAAGCCTCATTATAAGTGATAATAGCCTCTTTGTATTTTTTCTCATGCTTATATTTTCGTGATAAAGTCATATCCGCGACCAAATCTATAGTATTTGGCCTTACAAAAAGTTCTGAATCTTCACATTTCTTCATGAATAAAAGAACATCTTTGTTAGTAATCCTTTGATCCAATATGCATTTTGCTACACCCCATGCTTCAACAATCTTCCCTTCCTTGTAAAGTGACATCGCCAAATACATGGCATCATCCACCGGCATAGCTCTATGTATATATTTAGCCATATATTGGTCTTTGATGCTATCATGCCTAACCAATTGATACATAACAGGAGAGCCATAGGATACCCCTTCAGACAGTAACTCTTTATCTACGATGTCTTCTATTCTGTATTTAACTTTCTTGGAACAAAATGAATCATTTATCCTTGCTTCCTCAGCAAACTTAGCCGCTCCTCTTTTTATTGATGAAATTTTCTTTGTTTTATTTAAAATAAGTCCACATGGATTTAATGAGTTGTATGGAAGTTCTTTGTTTATATTTGTTTGTTCTATATGCTCAAAGATCTCTTGCTCTTTTTGGAGAAGACGAGGATTATCAGGAAAAATGTTTAATGCATAATTTACAATTGCATGGGCAGATTTTAAATCCCGAACACGAATTTTACGTTCAACAAACAACAACAAATTATGAATCGAATTTGGACGAAAAATATTACTCGCTTTTTTCGTTTCATTATCTAACGTGCAACAAACAGGGATTTGTCGGTGGGTTAGGTTTCTTTGATTAAAATTTTTAAGTGTATTTATAAAATTCTCTTCAATAATGTCCCTATTAGTGAAGTGGTAATACTCTTCATCACACAAGATACTTCCCCTTTTTCCTGAGAACGAAACTATAAAAGCGTTAGCAGTTAATGATTCCTTTACCTCTATTGAACTGCCAGTTTTTGTATTCTCTTTTTTTTTATCGTTGCAGAAAGCTGGAAGTTCAAGCATTGCCCACATTCTTTCTGATACAGATGGTTTCCTAAGCAACAACGCTATTCTATTCCTTATAGCATCTGTAGAGTGGAACTTTTCAACAACACGCAGCAACGCCAAAGAATTTAAAGGATATGTATCTTTGTATGAATCTGCGATTTTCAATGCTTCCTCGTATGTCTTAGGTCTAATTATTGCACGTGCTTCAAACCCGTCTCTCTGTGATGCTTTTTTTATACAATATAGGACGGGAGTGCCAATCAGCGATTTGTCACTTTGATAGTGTAAATAATCCTCTAACAATTGAGCCTTATAGAAAAATAACGTTTCATGGCTATTAACATCTGCGATATAGCCAATTTTATTGTTGATTTCCATGATTCTACCCATTGCAGGTAACAACCCATTAGTTGATACTTGTTCAAAAGGAGCAAAAAAATCGTTTACGGAAGTTTTCTTATAAAGCTCTTTTTGAGGAATGATATTAATAGATGTTAGATTTTTTAATATGCTTTCTCCTATAGTTATTTTTGAATTGCCATTTGACAATACAATCGAATTCTCGGAAATGGTTTCAACAACCCCCTGATATTTTTCATTAATTGTTCGAATTAAAATTTCAGTTCCAGACTTAAATATTTTGTCTAAAAAATTACTCATAGATACAATTTCAAATAGGGATTAAATTGTTGTTGTTTATCCGTTTTTGTTGACTATCAGTTCCCGCATACTTATTTGGAGCAAATCCGAAATCTTTGCCAATGTTTGTAAATCAGGTTGTGTGGTATTTGTACACCATTTGGAAACAGTTACTGGATCCTTTCCTAATTGACAGGCAAGCCAAACGCCAGTTTTACTAGCGTCAGCCAATGCTCCTTTAATTCTATTTAGATTTTTCATGCAAATTTCTTAATATTTGATGCAAAGATATTAAATCCATTATAAATATTGCCACAAAAACTTGCTAAAACTATAGTGACTATACAGATTACATTGCCTCAAAGTAAGCAGACTATCAATAGAACTATGCTTATGAAACGGCATCAACGTATCGCGCCATTGTTTGCTGATGAATTTTGGGGTACGCGTTGACGAAGTCAGGAGGTAAATGAAAACAAAACTATAATTATATGGTAAATGGAAAATTGTCGTAATATTTTTAATCTCTCTGCCCGGCATGGGTGGAGCGTTTCTATGAAAAACATGGATGGAATCCGGTTTCTCAATTTCAAACGGAAGACTTCGAGCGGTGTGCCGTTCTGTTTTACCATTGAAGCCGGTGACGGTACAGCCGGCCGCATAGCAAAAGAAATATTCTCTTTCGTCAGTGCCGCTGTTCCTGAACAATGTGCAAGGGAATGGATGATTCAGTCGGGAGCGATGAAAGCGTCGGAGTTCCTTCAGGCCGTGGCTGACATGGAGGATGTCAGGTTAAGGGCAAGGCTGCTGGCTCTTGAACTTGCTGCTATGAATGCCAAATGTAATCTTTTGGATACCATTCCATGGGACAACCTGAACTAACGGTGTTTCTTACACTTGCGGCCACGTTTGGGCAGACCGGTCTCCTTGTAGGTTATCAGGTCAATTCCTCTGAACACTCTTTTTGCCTTGTCAGGTATCTTCAGGAAAGCCAGCGGCTTTTCCAGGTAGCGGATATAGGCATAGATGGTGCAGCGGTGAACACCCAGGTAGCGTGCTGCCTCCTTTACTGAATATGTCTTTTCTGGGACGACTTTCATTATATCTCATGCTGGTTAATCTTTCCGTTTATTGGATGCTGTAAAAGTAAACTGTTGATTATTAGCTGTCAATACGTCAAATATGGGATTATTCCGGAGATTGTGGGATTTGTCTGGATTATGTGTTACCTGTCATATTCAGTACAGTTGGGGTAAGGCGGTTGATAACAAATCTTTTTTATGAAAATCAGGAAGGCATATATTTGATGGTTGACAGCGTTGACAGCAAATCCAATGAAAATCCGGCATAAAGTCAGTCTTGGAAATTGCTGTAATACAATATATTATATTCTTTCTGATTTTTCTTATAAAGAATAGAGTATTATAATGTGTCAACGTTTGGCTATGGATTTTTAGCGGACTGAAAATTGTGGCTACGCCTGTCAACGTTTGTCAACGCATGATTTCTATGTGAAGTATCTGATACACTGGAAAATACTCTCTGTCAACACTGTCACCCTTGAAACGGGTGCATTTTATTATCTGAAAACATCTGATACAAAAGGGATACATGGTTATCCTAATGTACCATTACAGCCACAGGTTTGTTCAGCATGCCTCTTCAGATATTTTTTTGCAAAGGTATCTCCGGCATTGCAAACGTCAAACACAGGGCTGAAAATCTTCCTCAAACGGGGTTGAGCGTATTTTCAGCTTCCCTTGTAGTTTGCCTTATTGAATGCCTGCGCTTCTGAGAACTGCAAAAATATCCTTCGGACAAGCTGAAAAACTTGCTGACAGAAGGGAAAAAATCAGAGCGTAGTACAGATGGACGAAAGCATCAGAAAGCAGTTGGAAAAACCACAGACATGGTTCTGCAAATATTTTCCCAAACGTATTCAGAATGTGGGCGAGAAGGAAATCGCCGACAGACAGTTAGTTTATGACTTCAAGGACGGAAAGTCTCATGAAGCGATGGCACAGATGACGGCAGCAAGAATGATTATGGAACATAGGGCAGATGTTCTCAGTTGGTATTCATTCCGATTCCGGCATCATCAGTAAGAAAGAATGAAATCCGGTACATGGACTTCTGCAAAAGGGTATGTGAACTCACAGGAGCAATAAACGGATATGACCATGTAAGGGTATGCGGAGAAAGACTTGCTATTCATGAAAACCGTAAGGCTGAAAAGGAAATCAGAAGGGTGAGCATCATCGAGTTTGATAAAGAGTGGTTCAGAGGAAAGGCAGTCATAGTCTTCGATGATGTAATAACACGCGGAATCAGTTTCGGTATATATGCGAATCAGCTGGAGAGTTTCGGAGCGAATGTCATTGAAGGCATCTTCCTTGCAAGAGCCCATTATAAAGTATAGAACTATGAACGGAATATTATCAGAAAAATCAAAGTCACTTGCTTTCACGGGACACAGAACTGTTCCCGTAGAAAGGCAGAATGAAATAAGGTCACGGCTTGTTGAAGCCGTGTCTGTCGCCTGCAAATCGGGTATAACCTGCTTCTATTCAGGTTTCGCCATGGGATTCGACCTGATGGCCGCTGAGACTGTATTGTCACTGAAGGGAAGATATCCGGATATTCGGCTCATTGCCGTTGTTCCTTTCAGAAGACAGAGTTGCCGGTGGCCTTCCATGGAAAAGGAACGTTATCAGAATATAATTTCCAGGGCAGACCGGGTTATCGTATTGAGTGAACACTATTTTCACGGGTGTCTTCTAAAGCGCAATGATTTCATGCTGGAGCATTCATATGGCGTGATAGCCTTTTATGACGGCAAACCTTATGGTGGAACATTCTACACCTGCAGGGAGGCAATGAAGAAAGGCATGGACATAGTAAATCTGTACTGAAAACCAGTCAGTGTTATACTGAAAATATTATAAAAGAGATGCAATAGAAAACTTAACATCTCATTTATAATACTTATATCTAAATAGCTAAATATTTTTGAATAAACAATATACGATGCAAATCAACTTTCCCAAAGGGGTTGTTCCAACCAGTTATCAACGAATCCCATAGCTTGTGTGTCAATCATCGGATATTTTTCCAAAAGGACTAAAAGATTCTGCTTGAAATCATTATCAGGCCGTATTATGTCTATAAAATGTTTCAATATGCATAGTGTAAAGAAGACTCGTCCCTGTTGTACATCATCTTCCAACCAAGGTCTGAGCGGTCTTGTCATGGTGAGAGCACGTAAAGATAAAGAACGGTTCCACAATCTTGCATGATGACAGCATGAATTACGGGTAAGCGTAATAATAGTCATCTAGGAAATGAACACGGGAACAGATAAGCCAAAATATCTGGCTATTTTTTTGCGAATCTGATTACTTGAAATATTCTCATAGACTCTGGTAAGAGTTCCTAATGGAATAATCTCCGCAATCATCCATGATGGAGGGTATGGTTCCTCGTATGACTCCTTAAAATGAAGAATGAAATCTTCACGACTGGCCTGAATTTCCTTATCCACAAGTTGTATAGTCTTATTAAACTTGTCACTGTTCGCAAAATATTCAGATTTGGACATCCAGAACACATCTTCAGTTTCTTCACAGGCTATATTAGTTATGGCACTTCTGACTGCTATTTCGATACGTTCTATCTGATTGAATAAAAGCAGACGTAATTCACGGTCAAACTCATATAAACTGAGTGCTTTACCTAAAGTACTGTCACTCTTATAAATATGTTCTGATTTCGGAGCTTTTAAAAAGGGATATAAATATCCGGATAACCGGTAATAACCAATAGACCGTAATATATGTTCAGCATTTTCCGTGTCAGAACAATCAAGTCCACAATTTTCTAAAATTACCAGAAGCTCGGATGGGGATGAATATTGTTTGGTGTATCTCATATATAAAAAAAACGACCCGCCGATTTAAGCATTGTGAAGAGGCTTGGCGGGTTCTTGTGTTGCAAAGATATGTAAAAATCATGATTCAACAAAATATTCTGCTGATTTTCATATCCAAAACAAGCTTCTTCTTTATTCTTTATTTATATCAATCTCCTTTATTACTTATATGACCTGATGATTAAAATGATAAATCCCGTTGTACCGGAACTGAAGGCTGAGAATCTGATTTGTCAGACAAATCTTCCTGCATGTCCTGCACTTCAGTTACAACCTCAGTTTCAAGATCCAGCCCGAAAGTCTCTTTCAGCTGCAGGTAATCAAAGCATAGTGCCTTCGGTCGGTTTACCTTTACCTTCTTAATCTGCTCTCCATTCACAATGTCAATGGTATAGTCGGGAAGTCCGCTTGGCAAAAGTATGGTGAATCTGTCCTGTTTCAGGCCCAGGTATGAAGCATGGGATTTCAGGTATGACATGATGATGGACCAGTTTGAACGGTTGGAGGTGGAACCTGCATTCCGGCTGTTGAACAGTGATGCTACGGCTGCTGTGTTCAGATAGAGAATAGGACGTGCCTCCTTAAATTCTATATCTTCTTTTACAGACAATGGGCGGAAGGATTTCATATACCTTATGCGGTAATGTGCCTTCTCGATACATTTCCCTGAAGTCTGGAATCCCTGTAGCATACTCCAGAAGTCCGCTATCTCCGAACTTTCCTGAGCCAGCTCATTCTGGTTGCGTATTCCTTTAACTGCTGTTTCAAAAAGCTCCGCATAACTGAAAGGTACGTCAATGACTGTCTCCAGTGTTCTGAATGTAGCCAGTGGAATAACCCAGTTTCCGAATATACGGTCATGGATTGTTTCATTCTCCAATTTTGCAGCCAGCTCACGCTTGGTGATGGAGTATATTTCGGGAAAATTTTTCTCAAACAGTTCCCTATGTCCCAGTATCTCCAGGGTGAGGTGGGTAAGTTCCATATTGCAGACTGATACAAGGTTTTCATAGGCGCTTTTCTCATTCTGGTTGAATGATGTCTTTGAAAAGGCAAGGAAGATGACACGGGTATAGAGTGCCATATCCTGTGTCGGCTTGTCCTGGCCGCAAAGGGCAACCCCTGTTGTGACAATGGTCTGGGCTGCCATACCGTCTGTGTTTGTATTCTTCTTGGTCTGACCACCACCGCCCCAAAGTCCTTTCAAGTAAGCTATTTTTCGTATGTCGAGGTCATTCTTGTATTCATCAAGCACAGCAAGTGTATTGACTGCCTGTGATACACGGTCGTTCATGGCCGGTACGGAAGTTACTCCTAGATTGGGCGGATCAACTCCGTGCAGGAAGAAGGACTGTAGGGAAGTAGCCAGGATTGTCTTACCGGTTCCTTTCTCACCGAAAAGGTTCAGAATGGGAAAGTGGCGGGTGCGTCTGAATATGATGTCACGGAAGAGGGTGGCAAGCAGGTAACAGAAGGCTACGCTTGCATTCTCACCGAACACTTCCATAAGTCTTTTTACGTAATCATACAGTTTTATCCCGTTACGGTTCTCATGTACCATGAGTCTTTCAAACTGGAATATCTCCAGATTGTTGAGATAGATTTTTGAAGTGGCCGGTATATAGAAGGCCTTGCCGTTGATTCCACGGACTATACCCAAATCATCAACGGCACTGAATGTGCCCGCAAGGAATATGCCGTTACCGAAAGCGAAGAATCCTTCAGCAGCATTCCATCCGAGCTTTCTGATACGTTCTGCCGTATCGGTCTTTGAGTACAGGTATTCCTTAACACGGTTAAGCTTGTCTATCTTGGACAGCCATACATAATTGCCCAATGAGCCTACCTTCTGCTGGAAATTGCTCAGTGAGCAGAGTTCTGACTCCTTCAGTTCTATTACCCTGCATACATTGTACATATTCCTCATACGGAAGATTCTGGTTCCGTTTATTTCATCCTCGATATGGAACAGCGGTTCCATGATGAAGTTGGAGATTCTTGACGGTTCATCATCATCCTCAACGATGGAGTAGTAACAGTTTTCTCTGACAAACAGCCCGAACTGGCGCAGCAGTTCAGCTTCACGCTGCATCTCGTTCATGGCCGCAGGTTTGTCGTTCCTTCTCCTGGCTTCACCACGTGCCTGGGTAACGGCATCACGCCATAGCTTTACCTTGCCGTGCAGTCTGGAAAGCTGTTCTATGCACTGGTCATACACAAGCTGGTCTTTTATATAGCGCAACAGGTCTGCTATTTCCGCAACACACTTTCTTTCCTCTACCATAGAACCGGCTACCAGAAAACGTTTCTGTGCCAACCAGATAATGAAATGCTTTTCGGGGAGTGAAGTATAATCCTCCCTGCTGCGGATATAGCTGTCGGCATCATTCTTTGCATATTGTACTTCTCCTTCTGTCTCGGATGGTATTTCTGCAAAAGGAAGTTCCCTGACTGTTACATGGAATCCTTTTCTTATGGCTGCAGCTCCGTTGGTCATCACCGCCTCAAATCCCGGTCCGTATGGTTTGCCTTCCGCAATATCCGAATCAGGAATGAAACAGAGTGAAGATACATATTTCTTCAGCTGCTCAAACTGGCTGTCACTCCATGCTGTTCCAAGTGACGCTACTGTATTGTCGTATCCAATTGACTGCATTCTAAGGACATCAGGAGCACCTTCCACAATGATATAATAGTCGGCATCACGCAGTCTGGCGGCACGGTCAATACCAAATACTGTTTCTCCCTTGGAGTAAATCATGCTTGTTGCCGAGTTGATATACTTGGGAGCTTTCCTGTTGTCTCCGATGTATCTGGCAGTGTAGGCAATGATGCGTCCCCATCTGTTTCTCACGGGAATCATGATACGCTGGCGGAACATGGCGTATGTGTTTCCGTCCTCACCACGCTTGAACATGCCGAGTTCGTACAATAGTTCTTCACTTAATGCTTTGTTTCGGCAGAAGTCCATAAAGACCTGGCCGTCCTTCGGTGCATAGCCTATTCCGGCAAAGGCACAGAACTCCTCATGCCACCGGCCGTATGCGGCGCAAGCCGCTATTGAGGAAGCATAAGCAATATAGGATAATATTTGATTTAGGCTGTAACAAACTGTTTATCAGGCGTTACAGCCTAAGTTGTTTTTAGGCGGTTCGTACATTTGTCCGCAAAAAATGAGCCAAATAAACGGTACTTGCATACACCACGCATACACTTTTGAACAGTGGCGCATACACCAACGCATACACCATTTAATAACTTATAAATCAATCTGATATGGCAACATTTAAAGTAGTCGTAAGAAAAAAGAGAGCTGACGAATTTTATCGAGTGTACATTCGTGTTGTCCACCGTTCAAGAATACCTCCAAGAACAAGGAGAATGACTAGCTGGCAGGTATAGTCGGTACGCTTCGTTAAATGCCAGACACCTTGTTTCCCGGAAGCACACAGGGTATTCATTAGGAATGATTTCGTCCTGAAGATTTCTGACAAGGCTAATCCGAGCAATCTGATAATTGCCAATGACCTAAAAAAGAACAGGTTGTCGGCTCTCTAAATGCACTAGTACTGAACCCACTTGATTACAAGAGTAAATTCAAAGGACGTAACCATAACTTTACGACTACCAATGACAATTTGCTTAACCATTTTGACATCGAGCAAGCAGAAGAATTCAAGATCACCAAGTATCTCTGCAAGACGCACTTTAACATGAAGAAGATTAAAGACGAGAAAAGCATTATGTTCCTCTGCCCAAAATCTATGAGTTAAAGAATGACAAAGAGAAGGAAATCTTGCTCAGCCGTAACTTCAAACATGTGAATCAGGAAGTGGAGGATATGGTGAAGGAACTTCTCGGTATCAGTTAAACATATAGCCTATGAATCTGAATTAACACCGGCATTTGGTCTTAGCAGCAATGCCCTAAAAGTCATAGTCATAACTTCCACGGTGATAGACCATTGCTCTTTATCCGATGGAGCACGGTACCGTATTATACGAAACGATGCCTATGTAGGGCGCATCCCTTTTCCTGTGTTTGCCTTCCTGATTGCGGAAGGGTTTATTCATACAAGAAGCAGGTATTTCTTTGCCCTACTAGGCTTTGCCGTAATCAGTGAAATACCCTAGTATCTGCTGAATGGTGCTGACGGGACACATAATGTTATTTTACACTAGCTTTGGAAGTGACCAAGCTTATAGTTCTCATTTATCCTTACGTATTACGCCTATATCATCAATAATATCTTTGGTAATTCGCTCTATCGTTTTATTCATATCACTTAAATGAGATGCACTATTACCATCATTCAAATCTCTGAAATTGATGCAGGGCTTTGTATGCTTCCAGAATAGCCAACTACTGCTAGAATGATATTCATTTTGTGAATTCTGTATCATTTCGTCTATGCGAGATATAATAGTCTTGAGTTTTGGATTTTCTATCTCATATGCATCTTTGAGGGGAATTATCTTATTACTATTATCTCTGATCAAAGCTCCATAATATGTACGCCAATCAACCTGAATACTATACATCAATCGGTATTCATCGAAACCTTCTATCACAAATTCTACAGACTGATATTTACAATTATTACTTTCATAATATTTACGTAGGTAATTCTTATCCAAAGCATATTTATAGCCATCAAATGATTCTTTTACAATCGGATAACCTTGATTTTGAATAGCATTTTCCAACTTTGTCCAAAAATCGGTATATAAGCTTATTTCAACCTCTTTAATAGCATCCTTATATTTCGGCAAAAAACAAATATACTTTGGATTATCTTTGATAAGTTTTATCAAATCATTCTTTCCATTTTCCATCTGATGTGTCAATATTTTAATTAAGTTCCTATAATGTGTTATACCTTCGCGTATCAGAGGTTTATCTATCGCTTTAGTTCTACATTCTTCCAACCAATTCAAAATAAATTCAGAATAGGATATTGTAAAGAAATCTTCACCTTCTTTTATCTGATTATTTCCTGTAGTTTTTTCTAGGTCATTTATTTCACCATATAACGACAAATACAACAACAGCTTATTTTCCCCCGCAATCGACTCCAGATAGTTATGATAACGTAGAAGTTGGTTTTCCTGATCTGTTGCATATATTTTATTTTCAATAGCTATATGATTGGTATTGTCAGATATATAAATATCAATCCTACCTCCTATATCTTTCCCTTCCTTATCTTTAGTTTTGAAACCAATATATTTCTCACAAACAATTTTTGCATCGCCATAGTCTAAGTTTAACTCCAACTTAAACAGTTCCTCTAATTTACGGATGAACAGTTTTAGAAAGATATCACCCATCTGATGAAGTCCCTCCGGATTAAGTAAATCTGCTATCATGGCAGAATGCACTCTTGTTTCATCACTAGTCATATTTATCACTTGAAAAAGGTTATAATTATCTCCCTTTTCCTTACGTATCTGCTCATATTTTTCTATTAGCAAGTGTATGTCATTGAACAATTGTATTAATTTACTCATTTCTTCTATAATTTGTATATCTGTAGTCTATCCACTCACCTTCTGAATATATTGTTCTATCCAATAGTAATGATAACATGCGAGAATCAACATACGATTGGTTATATTCATTGCTAACCAATATATTATCAAACTTCCCTATATATTTATGAAGAATATCAGGTCGCTCGTTGAATAAAAAGAATGTTTTAATGGCAAAGTCATCGCAATCTATTATATTCCTCTTTTTACAAAAGTTCCAGTAATAAGCATAAATATCAGACATGCTTCTAAGTTTTCCATTATGCCATCTTGTTAAATTATCTACCTTTCCATTTTCATCGGGCAAAATTAAATTCTTCTTAGCATAGCTAATTTCATTTATTACTGCACCTAAATTATAGATTTTCTTATCGAGCTGCAAATGCCTGATAATATTTCTTAGAATAACATTACTATCGTATATTTCAATTGTTTTATTGATTGGTAAAATCTCTGTTCTATAAAATCTGACATAGAAGTCGTAGAAAGTATTAATCCATAATGATTGAACTCTCTTTTCACCTATGCATAAAGCAATTCTTGACTTTAATTCACAAGTGTGGCTTGGTGTATCTGTAAGGATTAGAATAGAATCAAGATGACTACTTTCATACATTAAACGTACAATCTTATTTATTATGAGATTGAAAATACCATCATCCTGTTTATTAAGAATATACTGTCTGCCATCAATTTTAGATGTAACAGTATAAAAGTCTTCATTCATTTCTTTTAAATATGATATCATAATTCTTTCAAGTTTTAATAATGCCATTATTACTTGGATAAACACCCTATGAATATTTTATTAACAGTAATCAACAATATTAACATTTATATACAAAACAAACATATTATCTTATTTATACTATGTTTAAAAGAAAACTTTAAAGACACATATGGCTTCTGCAATTAAATGATTCTTTCTTCCGCATATACAAGTGCTATCGGCAGAAACATGAACATCAGTAAAACCTGAACTCCCATAACACTCCAAACGATTACAGACAAAAACGGGGTTACAGTTCCGATAGCCTATCCGGTACATACCGAACTGGATCGAAACCGTAACAAGATTCTTAACCTTACGTATAGTAGGCTGAACACTCAATCAGAGGTGAAGTTGTAAAAAAATAATACTAATATCATACACAGTTCAACGAGCCAAAGAAGAAGCAGACTTCAACTATCAGCAACATTGAAGGTGTGGACAGAGAATAAATCACCAAAAAGTATTACCTTTGCAGTCCTGAATAATTAAATGTTATATTTTGTATAAAATTAATCGAAACAAAATCAACCATATTCTGTTCATCACATGGACAACTCGTGGTCCTAATCTTCTGCAATGGTTCTTTTAAAGTCTTTTGCAGAACGAGAAAACATTATTTATCCTCTAAAAGACTCTTTTTTATTTTCAAATAAAATTCTAATTATTTCCATAACACGATGTGTGCTAAGGGAATGATTTCTCACCCTTTTTCAGTCAATAAAAAGGGCTATTTGTTATGTACCATTTAAAATAAATAAAAGAACTAATGAGATCAATCAAACGTACAGAATATATATACCACATCAAATCATTATTGCTTTTAGGATTACCTATCATTATCGGCCAGCTGGGAAATATTATAACCGGATTGGCAGATACTGTTATGGTAGGACAGCATAGTACGGAAGAGCTGGCGGCAGCTTCATTTGTCAATAATGTAATAAATGCATTTATCATATTAGGCACAGGCTTTTCTTTCAATTACACACCCATAATTGGTGAGAATATAGCCGTAAACAAACGAATTGCAATAGGCGGATGGTTGAAAAACAGCCTCATGGCAAACTTTACAACAACAATAATCATACTCATCGTTCTGCTCCTCATATATACTAACATAGAATTACTGAAGCAACCAGATGAACTGATGCCACTCATTAAACCATATTATATTGTATTGATGTGCTCTGTTCTCTTCGTAATGCTAGCCAATTCATTCAGACAATTTGTAGAGGGAATTATGGATGCTTCCATTTCAATGTGGATTCTTACGATTGGAAATGCAATGAATATAGCAGGAAACTATATACTTATCTACGGAAAATTCGGTCTTCCAGAACTCGGACTTTTGGGGGCAGGTATCAGTACACTTCTTTCACGAATTATAATGTTGTTACTTTTTATTGCAGTATTTGTGAAACAGAAAAAATATCTGCTATTCAGAAAAGGATTCCTGGTAACTCCTTTTAGAAAAGCATACTGGAAAAGATTGAACCTTATTGGATGGCCTATCGCGTTCCAGCAGGGAATAGAAGCTGCAACATTCTGTATCACAACAATCATGATAGGATGGTTAGGTGGAATGGAACTTGCTGCACACCAAGTCGCTATTGCTATTTCTACGGTAAGTTTTACAATCTATCTGGGATTAGGTTCAGCCGTTGCCATTCGTACAAGTATGTTTAAAGGACTGCAAGATTGGGAGAAAGTACGTCATGTAACTGCTGCTGGAGTAATTTTGGCCATCATCACCTCTATCACACTTAGCATTATATTATTATGCTGCTGTGATACGATAGGCAATCTGTTTACTGATGATGATTCGGTGTCAGAAATTGTAGCTATACTGATACCGATACTGATAGCATATCAATTTGGTGACAGTATACAGATCGTTCTTGCAAACGCTCTGAGAGGACTAAGCGATGTGACTTCCATAATGATTATATCGTTTATCTCTTATTTTATCGTAGCCATTCCTTCGGGATACAGTATCGCATTCTTTTTAGGCAAAGGAATAGCCGGTATTTGGATGTCATACCCTATAGGATTTACTTGTGCAGTCTTGCTTCTCGGATATAGAGCATTTCATATTATGAACTTCAAAAGAAGATAGTATAACGTGAGTTCGAAATAAGAGTCAATATAATCTATTGTAAATTAGAAATATAGCGATAAAGTATTAAATTTATAGTGCTGAATTATAATATTTAAACGTAAGCATCCGATAAAGTACACATTGTAGATTCATAAAACAACAAACTCTTCTTATCAACAAATATAAAGTTGATAGGAAGAGTTTGCTATTCTATTGTATCTCTAGACTTCAATTGGATTTTCGTTGGACTTCTTCAACTTCCAGACATCCGGAAGCAGTTCTCGGATATCTTTGCCAGAGTCTTTTTCCTGATAATATGAAAGCCTGGCAATGAGATCATTCAGCCATTCTCTTGGATTGACTTCCTGTACCTTGCAAGTGGCAAGCAATGAACAGACGACCGCTGTATTTTCTGCGGCCTCATGATTCCCGCAGAAGAGGAAGTTCTTTCTTGAGAGCGTCAGAGGACGTATCGCATTTTCGGCCAGATTATTGTCTATCTTTATATTGCCGTCTTTGAGACAGGCCTTTATTCTGGACCATAACGGATACACATAGGAGATAGCTTGTCCCATCCGGCTTTTGGGCAGAACCTTGATATATGTGCTTTCCATCCACTTTTCAAAGGAATCCAGCAGGGGTGCGGACTGACGTATCCGCAGTTCACGCCGTTCTTCCGGCGTATATTCCCGAGAGTCGGCAAAGTGCTCTGTCCGATAAATCTCCTGTATTATTTTTAAGGCATGCTCCGCCAGACTTCTGTTTTCCTCCAGAGCCATCTCAAAATGACGTCTGATATGGGTCAGGCAGGCTATGAGGCACACTCCTTCAGTACCTTCAAATACATTGTAGGCACTGTAACCGTCACTCTGCAGATATCCCTTGAAATCCTTTAACAGTTTCCTTATAGTCTGTCCCGAACGGGATCCGTCATCGTAATGGAAAATGACCAGCTTTCCCATGACCGCCCTGACCATCCACAGATACTCCCTGTCGGCCTTCCCCTTTCCCCTGCTGATTACCCTTACAGTGGTCTCGTCCGCCTGAACATATCCGCAGCCGACAACCAGCCGGACCAGCTCGTCATAAAGTGGTCTCATCAGTTCATACACAGGCTTGAACCAGCCGCTCAGTGTGCTTTCGGAAAGACGGACGCCCAGATGACGGAACTCCTTGACCTACCTGTAGAATGGAACGTGATATTCGTATTTCTGCAGGAGCATTTCGGCCAGCATGGTGGAACCGGCCAGACATTTGTAAACAGGAGAAGGTGGAAGCGGAGCAATGATTACGCCGCTTTCACCTTCCTTGGGAAGACTCAGGTTGTCTTTCAGTCCATATTTGGGACGGACAGTCTCCTTTACATACAGCCTGCCCAGTTCAAATTCCAACGTACGGGTACGTTCCTCACCGATCTGTCTGTAACGGTTCAAATCCACCCGGTCGGGTTCAATCACCACTTCAACTACCGGAAGTCCCTCCAGGAGTTCGCGGTTACGCCGGGATTCCTTCTTCTTTCCATCGGGCTTTGCTTTTGAAGGAACCGCTGCGCTGCTGTCCTCTTCCCGGATGTCTTCACTCTGTCCGGTTGCAGGAACGGAATCAAACAGGGAGAGCTGGTTGGGATCCAGGGCTGCCAGTTTTTCACTTCTCCGCCCGAAAAGCTGACGGTTCAGCCATGCTATCTGTGAAAGCAGTTCTTGTATCTCCCGTTGCAGCGCATCCGTCTGTTCCAGTAGTTTTCCGTTGGATTCGACAAGGGAACGGTTAGTCTCCAGGAGACCGGCTATCTGCTCCAGCTGACTCTTGATTATCTGTTCCATTGTATCCTGCTGAATCATCCGTTTCTATCTCTTTATATGATGTAAAGATACTGATTTTTCGGCAGATACGCAACCGGATACATGAAAATACTTTCAATAGAAGCCATCCTTTCTACTGGCTTTTAACCTTTTCAGCCTCTCGTTCGGATTGTCACTGATTCCTTCCATCATCATGACCAGGTCGTACCATTCCATCGGATAAGACCTGCTGCGGCTGTCATAGGCCGGCAGCCGGAACGTACCCTCTTCCAGACGTTTCACATACAATACCATGCCGCCGTCTTCAGCATGGAGGAGCTTCATGGTGGTCCTGCTTCTGTTTATGAAGATGAAGGCATCGCCCAAACGAACGTCATGTCCCATCCGGTCGTGAACCACTCCGCACAGAGAATTGACTCCCTTGCGCATGTCCGTCTTTTCGGGACACAGGAAATAGCGCATGGTATCATTCAGACAGAACATGGCCGCATAATTTGTGTATCAATCCAAATGTCAGTTCAGGGTTTCCATGGCTGTCAAGGTGGGTTCTGATTCCGGAAGGAAGCTCTATTGTTACGTCGCCACCTGCGCCTGACGGAAGATTGCCCCTGCGACGCAGATCCAATGGAATGAACATATCATCGGGAAGCTTATCCAGATGGCTGGTGTAAGTACGGCTCAGGCCGAATTTCTTCTTCCAATAATGGAAACAGGAGGATGAATTACATATTCCGGAGCATACCCGTTCACTTTCCGGCAGCTTATAAAGCATAAAAA
>ENA-ORUN01000340-ORUN01000340.1-human-gut-metagenome-genome-assembly--contig:-NODE-340-length-58246-cov-12.198691_pt1 | contig 58246 bp, 44 predicted proteins | sample MGYA00242080_ERZ509209 | MGnify/ENA primary metagenome ERZ509209 (study PRJEB26280, sample SAMEA2338786) | human gut metagenome | biome: human gut; feature: human-associated habitat; material: faeces... | reverse complement strand
GCTCTTCAACGCCGTCGCGCGCGCAAATCTGGAAATCGTCTACCGCAGCCCGCACGCGTGGCCGAGTTCCTACGTCCAGAAGGGGATGGACGCGACGGTCAACTGGCCGAATCTGGACTTCAAGTTCAAGAACGATACCGAGTGGCCGATTTACATCGTCGCGAATTATTCCAAGCAGAAGTGCACCGTCGAAATTTACGGGATGCTCCTGCCCGATGGCGTGTCGATTGACCTGGAAAGCACCGTCACGCGCACGATTGACCCGCCGAGCGACACCAAGTACGTCCAGAACACGAAACTCGCCGCCGGCACGCAGCAGACGACCATCAAAAAGCGCACTGGCTACGTCGTCGAAACCTACCAAATCTGGTATCAGAACGGCAAGGAAGTCGACCGCAAGCTGCTCTGCACGTCAACGTATAAGGCGTATCAGGAAACAGTCGAGTACAATTAAGGTAACACCGCACAAATGAGGTGGTGCCTTAAAAAACCGCCCGGTTATCTGCCAAACACAGATGTACCGGGCGGTTCTTTTTGCTTTTCGCGGAATCGCGAACAAATCATCGAATTCCGAATTCCCTTCAGTCTGCCGATGTGCTGACGGACTTGTTCCGCACGAACAGAATCAGCGACTGCTCGTCACTGTCGTAGATGGTCGTCGCGCGGAGCGCCGTGCGCAGGAACATGTCGGAGATGTACACTTCGCCGTTGTCCAGCCGGACGGCGCCGGATTCCATCGCAATTGCGCTGCCATCCACCATCACGGACAAACCGCTGTCCGTCTCGCGGATGACGACCGTGTAGCCTGCCGCGGACAGCACCCACACGCCGCTTTCGCTGACATCCAGCTGCCAGTCGTCGATGCAAGCCGCCAGCTCGCGCAGGGACATGACCGGACTGCCCACTGTGTTCACCCACAGGCTCGGACGGCGCGTGTAGCCCACGCCATCCTGCGTGACGGTCATCGTCAGCGTCGCGCCGCCGTTGCCAAGGATGATGCTGCCGTTGGGCAGGAGCGTCAAGCCCTCCGGCGTATATACCGGCGCTTCGGTCGTCACCGTATCCACCGGGAAATCGCCGGACGCGCCCGGCAGAGGCAGATCATCCGCCGGAGATGCTGTCGGCGCGGCGCTCGGCGCGGGCGTTTCCGGCGCGGGGGTCGGGGTCGCCGTCGGCGGCACGGTCGGCGGGGAGTAGGGCACAACGTTCGGGTCTTCAAACAGGCGCGTCTGCGTCGCCTGACCCGCAATGCCGTCCACGGACAGCCCGTTCGCCTTCTGGAAGCGGCGGACGGCGGCGGTCGTCTTGCTGCCGTACGCGCCGTCATCCTCGCCCTCTGCCAGATAGCCCAGCTCAATCAGCTTTTTCTGCACCTTCAGCACGCCTGAGCCGCGGTCTTGCCACTGCACGGTCTTGTAGCCCATGTTGGGCGTAATCGTGGGTTCGGGGATGGGCGAGGCCGTCGGCGTGGCGGTGGGCACGTCGGTCGCGGCGGGCGCGTTGGGAATCGGGGATGCCGTCACGTTCGGCGGCAGGGGCGTCGGGGTCGGGACATCCTGCGGCAGCGGCCCTTCCTGAACGGAGAAGGCGACGGTCAGCGCGACATACGCCAGAAGCGTTTTCAAAAAGTCCATGAGGAATGTTCCTCCTTGCATTCTAAATCAGTTTCTATTATACGACAAAATTCTGGTTTGCGCAACCTGATAGCGCGTTTTTTCCGTTTGCAGATTGTAAAAATTGCGGATTCGCGCTATAATGGCGGCAGGAAAAACTCATCAGCAGGAGGAATCAGCCATGAAAGAACCGATTTTGGTGATGATGGCGGCGGGCATGGGCAGCCGCTACGGGGGACTGAAGCAGCTGGATCCGGTCGGCCCGGACGGCGAGGTCATCCTCGATTACAGCCTGTACGATGCGTACCAGGCGGGCTTCCGCCGCGTCGTGTTCCTGATTAAGCACGAGATTGAAGATGCCTTCAAGGCGATGGTCGGTTCGCGCGTGCCGGCGGGGATGGAAGCAAACTACGCCTTCCAGCAATTAGATAAGCTGCCGGATGGCTTTTCCGTCCCGGAAGGGCGCGTGAAGCCGTGGGGCACGGGGCACGCGGTGCTGTGCTGCCGCGAATTCCTCGATGCGCCGTTCCTCGTCATCAACGCGGACGATTACTACGGCGCGGGCGCGTTCAAGCTGGCGTATGAGTACCTGCGGACGCTGCGGGGCAAGCGCGGCGAGTACTTCATGGTCGGCTACGCGCTGAAGAATACGCTGACGGAGAACGGCTATGTGTCGCGCGGCGTGTGCACGGTCAACGAGTTTGGCTTCCTGAAGGAGGTGCGCGAGCGCACGCACATTATCGCCAGCTGCGACGGCCCGCTGTTCACGGAGGATGGCGAAATGTACCGCCGCCTGCCGGACGATACGACCGTCAGCATGAACTGCTGGGGCTTTACGCCGGATTTTCTGGATGCGCTGGCGGAGGGCTTCGTGCCCTTCCTGAACGAGGCGATGGAGAACAACCCGATGAAGGCGGAGTATTACCTGCCGACTGCCGTCAGCCGCCAGCTTGACTGCCACCGGGCGACGGCGCGCGTGCTGACTTGCCCCGACCGCTGGTACGGCGTGACGTACCACGAGGACAGGGCAGTCGTCGCCAAGGCGATGCTGCGCAAGGCAGAGGAAGGCGAGTATCCGCGGCCGCTGTGGGGGAAGAAATAATTCGGAATGAGTGTGCTGGTGCGGAAATAATTTGCGCGGAGTGCTTGCATTTGCGGCGGGCGTGGTGTATAATCACAGCAGAGCAATGAACGGTTCTGACGCGGGAATTGCCCCCGGCAAGCGAATGCGCGGCGGTGGAAGGCGCATGGGGAGCGGGCGCGTCATCCCGACCGGGAGCTGCGGCTAATCCCCGCCGGTTCGTCTCCGAGAGCGGACGCAAGAGAGAGGACAAGGGGGAACATCCGCCTTTGCCCTAAGCCGGGTGGTACCGCGAAGCAATGCAATCCGCAATGCCTTCGTCCCTGCAAAATCAGCAGAGGCGGAGGCTTTTTCTTTCGCCTCGGATTCATCAATATGGAGGGAAAAAATCATGGCCAAGGAAAAGAAACAGGAATTTGTCACCCACATCACCCCCCGCGACGAGGATTTCTCCCAGTGGTACACCGACGTTATCCTCAAGACGGAATTGTGCGACTACGCGCCCGTTCGCGGCTGCATGATCGTGCGCCCCTACGGCTACGCGATTTGGGAGCGCATTCAGGCGGAAATGGACAAGCGCTTCAAGGAAACGGGTCATCAAAATGTGTATTTCCCGATGCTGATTCCGGAATCGCTGCTGCTGAAGGAGGCGGAGCATGTGGAAGGCTTCGCGCCGGAAGTGGCGTGGGTGACGCAGGGCGGCACGGAAAAATTGCAGGAGCGTCTGGCAGTGCGCCCGACCTCCGAAACCATCTTCTGCACGATGTACGCCAAGTGGGTGCAGACGTGGCGTGACCTGCCGATGAAGTACAACCAGTGGTGCTCCGTCATGCGCTGGGAGAAGGCGACCCGCCCGTTCCTGCGCACGAGCGAATTCCTCTGGCAGGAGGGTCACACCATCCACGCGACCGCCGAGGAAGCGCAGGAAGAAACGATGCAGATGCTGCACGTCTATCAGGAAGTGGCGGAAAACGTGATGGCGCTGCCGGTGTATGTCGGGCAGAAGTCGGAGAAGGAAAAGTTCGCTGGTGCGCGCGCGACGTACTCCATGGAAGCCATGATGCAGGACGGCAAGGCGCTGCAGGCAGGCACGAGCCACAACTTCGGCACGAATTTCGCCGAGGCGTACGGCATTCAGTTCCAGAACAAGGAAGGCAAGCTGACTTACGCCGAGGAAACGAGCTGGGGCGTATCGACCCGCCTGATTGGCGCGATTATCATGACCCACGGCGACGAGCGCGGCCTGCGCCTGCCCCCGCGCGTTGCCCCGATTCAGGCGGTCATCCTGCCGATTGCGGCGCACAAGCCGGGCGTGATGGAGGCGTGCGAGAAGCTGCTTGAGGAATTGAAGGCGGCGGACATCCGCGTCAAGCTCGACGACCGCGACACGGTGTCCGCAGGCTACAAGTTCAACGACTGGGAGATGAAGGGCGTGCCGGTGCGCCTGGAAGTCGGTCCGCGCGACCTCGAAAACGGCGTTGTGACCGTGTTCCGCCGCGACCTGTGCGAAAAGGTGACGCTGCCGCTGGAAAATTTGGCGGACGAATTGAAGGCGCTGCTGGACGACATTCAGCAGACGCTCTTTGACCAGGCGAAGAAGTTCCGCGACGAAAAGACCCACGTCGTCCACAACATGGAGGAACTGGGCGCTGCCGTCGAAAATGGCTTCGCGAAGGCTATGTGGTGCGGCGAACGCGCGTGCGAGGACGAAATCAAGGAGAAATTCAACGCCTCCTCCCGCAATATGCCCTTTGACCAGGAAAAGGAATGGTTCGGCGATACCTGCGTCTGCTGCGGCAAAAAGGCGAAGAAGGTTATGTATTTCGCGAAAGCGTACTAATTTTCCCAGCAAATTGCCTGAAATTTTCCCGAAAGGCGCGAATTAACCATTTACAAACGGGAAAAAATCTGATACAATAATGGATGGGTCTGCGAACCGTTTGCGCGGACGACCGAAGACTCCGACGGCGTACTGCGTGAACAGGCGATTGCCCACGGGCATTGCCCGAAATAAAAATTTGGAGGATGAAATTCCATGACCAAGAGCGAAATCATTGCCACCTACGCCCAGCATGAAGGCGACACCGGTTCTCCCGAAGTGCAGATTGCCCTGCTGACCGACCGCATCAACCACCTGAACGAGCACCTGAAGACCAACCGCAACGACCACCACTCCAACCGTGGCCTGCTGCTGATGGTCGGCCGTCGCCGTGGTCTGCTGGAGTACCTGAAGAAGACCGACATCGAGCGTTATCGTGCGCTGATCGCTAAGCTGAACCTGCGTAAGTAATTATCGCAGAACTCGGCGGCTTTGCGCGCAAGAGCCGCCGTCTGGAGACACGCGGCAGGGGAGAATCCCCCTGTGCATTCCTCCTCACGGCGGCTTTTTGCGGCAAGGCGGCGCAGAACATGGCAGGGTCTGGAGATGTTATCCCTTGAAAATCCCGAATCGCCTGATTCAGGGGGTTTTCATATGATAGCATCTCCGGGCGGTTCAGGAAGGCAGCCATCCGCCTTCCTACGACTGAGTATAAGGAGATTCTCAATGGAAAGCAAAAAGTACAGCATGGATCTGGCGGGCCGCGAGCTGACGCTGGAATTCGGCAAATACTGCGAACAGGCGGCTGGCTCCGTCTGGGTGCATCTGGGCGATACCGTCGTGATGGTGAACGCGACGATGGCGCCGACCCCCCGTCCCGGCGTGGACTTCTTCCCGCTGGCTGTGGACGTGGAGGAAAAGCAGTACTCTGTGGGCAAGATTCCCGGCGGCTTCATCAAGCGTGAAGGCCGTCCGACCGAAAAGGCGACCCTGACCTGCCGCCTGATCGACCGCCCGCTGCGCCCCCTGTTCAACAAGGGAATGCGCAACGATGTGCAGGTTGTTGTGACCGTGCTGAGCGTTGAGCAGGATGTGCCGCCGGAAATCCCCGCGATGATCGGTTCGTCCATCGCGCTGGCGGTCAGCGAAATCCCGTGGAACGGCCCGACGGGCGCGGTGGTTGTCGGCCGCGTGGACGGGAAGTACGTCATCAACCCCGATGAAGAGCAGCGCGCAAAGAGCGATATGCACGTTTACCTTGCCGGCACGAAGGACGCCATCATGATGGTGGAAGCGGGCGCGAACGAGGTCAGCGAAACGGCGATGCTCGACGCCATCATGTTCGGCCACGAGTACATCAAGAAGCTCGTTGAGTTCCAGGACAAGATTGTGGCGGAAATCGGCAAGGAAAAGGTCGAAGTGCCGCTGAACGTGACCGGCGACGACGTGAAGAAGGCCGTGCGCGAATTCGCCTACGACAAGTGCGTGTGGGTGTTCGACACCTTCAACCGTCAGGAGCGTCAGGCGCGTGAAGCGCAGGTGAAGCAGGAAACCATCGAAGCGCTGGCGGAGCAGTTCCCGGAGCGCGAAGCCGAAATCGCTGATGCGCTGTACTACCTGAACAAGGAAGTCATGCGCAAGAAGATTATCGAGCAGGGCATTCGTCCCGACGGCCGCGGCGTGACGGAAATCCGCCCGATTTGGTGCGAAGTGGGCGTGCTGCCGCGCGTGCATGGCTCTGCCGTGTTTACCCGTGGTCAGACGCAGGCGCTGACCGTGACCACGCTGGGCTCTACCAGCGAGGGTCAGGTGCTGGATGGCCTGTCCAGCGAGGACTTCAAGCGCTACATCCACCACTACAATATGCCGCCGTACGCCACGGGCGAAGCGGGGCGCCTCAAGAGCCCCGGTCGCCGCGAAATCGGCCACGGCGCACTGGCGGAGCGCGCACTGCTGCCCGTCATCCCCTCTGAGGAAGAGTTCCCCTACGCAATGCGCCTGGTGAGCGAAATCCTGTCCTCCAACGGCTCGTCCTCCATGGCGTCCGTGTGCGGTTCCACCCTGTCCCTGATGGACGCGGGCGTGCCGATTCACGCGCCGGTCGCGGGCGTCGCGATGGGCTTGATTAAGGACGTGGAGTCTGGCAAGGTGGCTGTCCTGACCGACATTCAGGGCTTGGAAGACTTCCTGGGCGACATGGACTTCAAGGTCGCTGGCTCTATGAACGGCATCACCGCCATCCAGATGGACATCAAGATTGCGGGCATTGACCGCACGATTCTCGAAACCGCGCTGGCGCAGGCGCTCAAGGGCCGCCTGTTCATCCTCGAAAAGATGCTCAGCTGCATCGGCGAGCCGCGCAAGGAACTGAGCAAGTACGCGCCCAAGATTGTCCGCTTCACCATCAATCCGGAGAAGATTCGCGAGGTTATCGGACCCGGCGGCAAGATGATCAACAAGATTATTGCCGAAACCGGCGTGAAGATTGACATCGAGGACGACGGCCGCGTGTTCATCTCCACCCCCGACGCGGAAGCAGCCGACAAGGCGCGCCGCATCATCGAGGGCATCGCGAAGGACATCGAGGTTGGCGAGGTGTACACGGGCAAGGTCGTGCGCATCATGAACTTCGGCGCGTTTGTCGAGCTGCTGCCCGGCAAGGACGGCATGATTCACATCTCCAAGCTGGCGAACCACCGCGTGGAGAAGGTCGAGGACGTCGTGAAGATTGGCGACACGCTGGAAGTGAAGGTCGCGGAAATCGACGCGCAGGGTCGTGTGAACCTCGTGCGCAACGACATCACCTACGACAACACCGCCGCGGCTGCCCCGCGTCGTGCGGAAGGCTTCCGTGCGCGTCCGCCGCGCCGGGATGGTCGGAACTAATCGCGTTTCCGACAACCTTTCGATGGTTGATTGCTGATTTGGTTGAATTTTCTGCATAAAAGGTCGCTTTTGTTGCAGGGAGACGCGCCTGCGGGCGCGCAAGGGGGCTTTCCGATCGCCCCCTTGCCCCCTTCGGATGCACACTCTCTTACTTGAACTTTATCGAAAGTTAAATTTAGAGGGATGTCCCTTTATGCGGAACCAGAATGAAATAATATGAAGAAATTCGCAAAAGTCCCTGCGATTGCACCGGGCTTTTGCGAATTTTCTGCTTTTTCGGGGGAATCGTACGAAACGATGCAATTGTGCATCAGAAAGGAATCAAATGGATAGCATACTGAAAAACGTAGCGGGAGCTGATGAATGTATGCGTGATGAATGGGTGCTGCCGAATGGCCTGCGTGTGCTGGGGGAACGCCTGCCGCATTTGCGGTCGGTGTCCATCGGCGCGTGGATGCATGTGGGTTCGATGATGGAAACGCCGGAAGAAAACGGCCTGTCCCACTTCATTGAGCACATGATTTTCAAGGGAACGACGAAGCGCACCGTCCGGCAGATTGCCGAGGAAATGGACGCGGTCGGCGGGCAGCTGAACGCCTTCACGGGCAAGGACTGCACCTGCTGCTACGCCAAGGTCATCGACGAGGACATCGAGCTCGCCATCGACATCATCGCCGACATGGTGATGAACGCGACGATGGACGAGAAGGAGCTGGACAAGGAACGCGGCGTCGTGCTGGAAGAAATCTCGATGGACGAGGATTCGCCCGAAGATTTGGTGCATGACCTGCTGGCGAAGGCGCAGTTTGGCACGCAGTCGCTGGGGCAGCCGATTCTGGGGCCGGCGGAACAGGTCGCGGCGTACACCCGCGCCAACTTGATGGACTACAAGAACAAACACTACCTGCCGAGAGAAACGGTAGTGGCGCTGGCGGGCAACTATGAGCCCGCGCAGGTGCAGGCGCTGATGGAAAAATACTTCGGCACTTGGCAGGGCGGCGAAAGCGCACTCGTTGTGCCGAAACAGCAGGTTTTGACCGGACGGCGCGTTGTGAAGGAAAAGGACACCGAGCAGCTGCACATCTGCCTTGGCTATCCGGGATTCGCTTACGGCACGGACGACGTGTATGCCGTCGCGGTGATGAACAACGTGCTGGGCGGCGCGATGTCCTCCCGGCTGTTCCAGCGCATCCGCGAAGAGCTGGGCATGGCGTACTCCATCTACACCTACCCGAACTCGTATCAGGGCATCGGCACATACGGCATTTACGCCGGCATCAGCCCGAAGAACGGCGATAAGGTGCTGGAGGAAATCGACAGCGAACTCAAGCGTTTCCTGAAGGACGGCATGACGGACAAGGAGTTCCGCGACAGCAAAACGCAGCTTCGGTCGGGCTATTTGATGGGGTTGGAAAGCTCCGGCAGCCGGATGCAGGCGATGGGGCGCTCAACGCTGCTCAACGGCCATCCGACTGACCACCAAAAGACGATTGCCGCCATCGAAGCCGTGACGCCGGAAATGGTGATGGACGTGGCGCACAAGGTGCTGACTGCCGAGCCGTCCCTGGCGGTGGCGGGCAAGGGCGCAGAAAAGTACGCGGAGTAAAGAAACATGAACGAACGGATTATCGCGCTGGACATCGGCGACGCGCGCATCGGCGTGGCGGTTTCGGACGCGTCGCGCCTGATTGCCACGCCCATCGACACCATCTACCGCGTCGGCTACGGGCCGGACGTGCGCAAGGTGGTGGAAATCTGCCAGCGCTACGACACGACGCAGGTGCTTTCCGGCTGGCCGCTGAATATGGACGGCACGGCGGGCTTCCAGTCCGAAAAGGTCAAAGCGTTTTGCGAACAGCTGGAAAAAGCGGGGCTTTCGGTCGTCTATCAGGATGAACGCCTGACGACCGTGACCGCGACGAACGCGCTCATCGAGGGCAACATGCACCGGGCGGAGCGCAAGCACAATGTGGACAAGGTAGCGGCGGCGGTGATTTTGCAGCAGTATCTGGACACCTGCCGCAACCAGCAGCAACAGGAGGCAGCGAAAATGGAAGAACAGGACAACATCATTGAACTGATTGACGACGAGACGGGCGCGCCGATTCGCTTCCAGCATCTGGCGACGATTGAGCACGATGGCGAACTGTACATTGCGCTCTCCGAGGCGGATGCGCCGGAGGAAGGGCAGTGCGAGGTGTTCATCATGCAGGTCGCGCAGGAAGAGGACGGCACGGAAAGCTACATTCAGGTGGAAGATGAGGCCGTTCAGCAGGCGGTGTTCGACAAGTTTCTCCAGCTGGTGAACGAGGGCAGCGGCGATGACGAATAACGACGAGAGCAGCAAACTGGAAGCAATGGGCGAACCGCTGATTGAACTGACCGCCCCTGACGGCACGGTGATGCGCTTCCGCTTCGGCGCGGTGATTCCGCTGGACGACATCGAATATGCCGTGCTGCTGGAGATGGAGGACAACCCCGACGGCGAGGAGCAGGTGCTGGTGACGCGCATCGAGCCGACGGACGACGGCGGCATGACGTTCGTGGTCGAGGAGAATCCGCAAAAGGTGGAGCAGGTGTTTAACAGCTACGTCAACCTGCGCACGCAGGAGGGCTTGACGGGGCTGACGGACGCGGAGGGGTAATACGATTTCCAGATTCACCTGCGCCATCTGCTTGCGCCTTTTCCATTCTGGCATCCGTTCATTCCACTTAGCGTAGCGCTGCTACGCTGCGTTTCATTCACGTTAGCCAGAATGAAAAATTCGCGGCGCATCTTGGCGCATTCTTATCTGGAAATAGTATAACACTGCGCGAAAGGAGGGCATCCGCCCATGAAAAAAGGAAAAAAGCGACTGCTTCTGGGATGGATTTGCCTGCTTCTTTCGTTGTGTATGGTGACGGTCGCATCCGCCGAAACGGACGGCACGCCGATTCAGCCCTGCCATCGGGTGACGATAGCCGAGCGGAAATCCACCGCGCAAAGCGGCGCGTCCATCAGCGTGTGGCACATCACAACCGCGCTGGGCACGGTGGATGCCGAGCTGAACGCGCTGGCGGATGACTACGCGGCGGAACTGTCGCCCCTGCTCCAAAAGCCGGGCAGGGAGCGCACGCAGAACAGCGCACTCACCGTGCGCATCCTGCACAGCCGGACGGGAATGAACTGGATGAGCTTCATGGTGCAGGCGCGGCAGGAGTACCATCGGCAGATTCAGCAGGTGCGGTTCACCACGCGCACCTACGATATGCTGACCGGGCAGCGAATCACGCTTGCCGACATTTTCCCGGCGGATTCGCCCGCGTGGACGCTGATTTCGCAGACCGTGCGGGAAACGATAAGCGCCTATTATCCGGACAAAACGCCCGATGCGGCGGCGGTCGAGGCGCTCTGCGAAAATCTCGCTCAGGCGGATTTCATGCTCTATGGCATGTCGCTGGTCATTCCGCTGCCGTCGGTGTACGAAAATCATCCGCAGCTGATGCAGGCGACGCTGTACTATCCGCAGATTCGCGCGTACATGACCGAAGAAGCGCAGCGGCAGACGGATAACGCGAGCCTGTACCGCTTCTGTGCGCTGACGTATGACGACGGCCCGAACCAGTGGATTACGCCGCATGTGCTGGATGCGCTGATGAAAACCGGCGCGCGCGCGACGTTCTTCCTTGTCGGCAGCCGCGTCAGCGACTTTCCGTATCTGGCGCGGCAGGAGCACGACGAGGGGCACGCGATTGCGACGCACTTCTACGAGCACCTGTACGCGAATCAGGAGCAGGGCGGCAAGTTCCGCGCCATGTATGACAAGGTCAACCGCGCGCATATTGCCGCCATCGGCATTGCCCCGGCGTATGCCCGCGCGCCCGGTGGACAGTGGCAGCGCATGGGCAGCTACGGCGTCGGATGGCCGCTGATTCAGTGGACGGCGGAGGCGCAGGACTGGAGCGGCGGCGATCAGGGCCCCGATGCCTACCGCACCGCCAACACCATAGCCGCCAGCACCAAGGACGGCGGCATCATCCTCATGCACGACATGAAAATCAACTCCGCCAAGGCGACGGAGATGTTCATCCCGAAGCTGGAGGAGCGCGGCTTCATGCTGCTGACGGTGGACGAGCTGTTCGCCAAGGACGGCGTGACGCTGGAAGCGAATCAGGCGTACTGGCGCTGCCTTGACGGGGTCACGACGCAGTATTAACCATACGATTCCGCAAAACCGCTGCCGCAAAATGCAGAGGACAGCGAAAAGGCGGGAAAATGCGTGTGTACCTGTGCCGCTGTCTCTTTTTGCGCAAACAAGTGCGAATTTTGTATTTTCCACACGAAAAACAGCGCAAGGGAAGTGCCGACAAGCCGGACAGCCGCCGCTGCTCTTTCCCGCAAGAAATGGAAGAGACGGGCGCTCTTTGGGTACTTTCTGGCGCGCCAGAAAGTAACAACTTCGCGTCCGCAGACGCGACGGGAGCAGCAAAAAAACAAGTTTGTTTTCAGCATCACCTGCGGCACAAAAGCCGCAACATTCGCGCGCATTGGAAAGGAGCATTCCGATGATGAAGAAGTACATTGCCTGCCTGCTTGCTGCTATCCTTCTGCTGACGATGCTGCCCGCATCCGCATCGGCGGAGGGCGGAATGCAGGCGTGCCACCGCGTGACGGCGAAGTATACCGATTCCAAGCAGAGCAACAAGAGCGGCATCCGGCTGTGGTCGGTCAAAACCGCATTGACGAGCGTCGATGACGAAATCAACGGGCTGGCGCAGGCGTACGCGGACAAAATCGCCCCGACGCTCCAAGCAGGGAAAGCGAACGGCGATAAGAATAGTCGGCTGGATGTTGAAATCCGCCATAGCAAAACGGGGCTGACGTGGATGAGCTTCCTTGTGCAGGCGCGCACGACCTACCACCGCGACCTGATTGCGCAGGAGTTCACCAGCCGCACGTTCGACATGACGACCGGCGAAAGAATCCTGCTGACGGATATTTTCCCCGAAGGCAGCGAGGGCTGGACGATGCTGCGCGAGAAGCTCGAAGCCCAAATCAACTACTATTTCCCGGATGAAACGCCTGACCCGGATGCTGTTGCGCAGGTGCTGTCGGACGAGGGACTGCGGAATCTCGACTTCACGCTGCACGGCATGTCGCTGGTCATTCACCTCTCGGCGGACGCGTTCTATCCGGAGCATCACACGCTGATTGAGACGACGCTGTTCTACCCCGACATCCGAGAGTACATGACCGAAAAGGCACAAATCGAGACGGACAATCTTTCCTATTATAAGACCGTCGCGCTGACGTTTGACGACGGCCCGACGCGCACCAACTCCACCAAAGTCCTCAACAGCCTGATGGAGGTCGGCGCGCCGGCTACATTCTTTATGATAGGCAAGAACATGAAGCCCTACGCCGATTTGGTGCAGCGCGCGCACGACGAGGGTCACGCCGTCGCCAGCCACAACTGGACGCACGGCGACGCGCGGAAAATCAGCGCCGCTACCCTCCGCGCCATGCCGGAGAAGGTCAACAATGCGCTGATTTCCATCATCGGCATCCCGACGCGCTATGACCGCGTGCCCTACGGCGTGTATCCGGCGATGATCAAGGCGAAAGTCGGCTGGTCGTACATCCAGTGGTCGGTGGATACCTACGACTGGCGCGGGCGCAGTACGTCGCTGATTATGAGCAAGACGAAGAAGCAGTTCACCGACGGCGATATTGTGCTGATGCACGACATCAAGGACAACACGCCAAACACCGCGAAAGTGATGGCGGAATGGCTCTACGAGCAGGGGTACATTCTGCTGACGGTGGATGAGCTGTTCGCCAAGGATGGCGTGACGCTGGAGCCGGACACGGTGTATTTCCGCTGCGACGACGGCGTGACGACGATTAAGAAGTAACGGGGGTGCAAGGGATGAAGCGAATCGCCGCGATACTGCTGGTACTGTGCCTTCTGCTGGCGCAGGCGCTGGCAGAAACGACCATCGACCCGAAGGAAGCGCGAAACATCCCCCTGACGGAAGCGGGGGAGAATGAAACGCCCGACGGCATCAGCCCGACGACCGGGCGGACGCTGAGCAAGCTCTATGTGCCGGAGGGGTACGCGGGGCTGGCGGCGACAGGGCGCTATCTGCCCATGCTGGTGCAAATCGGCAATGACGGCGGCGGCGTGGGCAACCGCGCGCCGTGGGGCGTGGCGTGTGCGGATATCCTCTACGAAACGCCGCTGACAAGGAGCCACGAAACGCGCATCACCGCCGTTTTCTCCGATATGATCCCGGATTCGGTCGGCTTTGTGCGCTCGGCGCGCATTGGGCATGTGTGGCTGAGCGAGGAGTGGGGCGGCGGCTTCCTGTTCTACGGTCAGCAGGAGGTGGAAGGAAGCGACGTGAAGGCGGAAATCAAGCGGCTCGGCGCGGACCTGAGGAGCGTTATCTTCAGCGGCATTACGGGCGGCACGAACTTCAAGCGCTACTTTACCAGCCGCGCGGGCGCGAAATCCCCTTATGATGTGGATGCGAACGTCGCCGCGATGAGCCGCCTTGTGCCGGAAGACCACGTCGCGCCAAACCACGCCTTCCGCTTCACCGACGATGCGCCCGATGGCGACAGCGCCACCCGCGTCTACATCAAATGGGGGGACAGCGCGAAGCTCTACAACTCGCGCCTTGTCTACCGCAAGGAGTGGAACGGCTACCTGCGCTACATGGGCACGAGCAAGACGAACTGGTATGCCGACCGTGATTCGGACGACAGCGCCATTGCCTTCCAGAACGTGATTGTGCAGTTCACGCGCGTGGACTACAACCACAACAACAAGAATGAGCCGATTATGTACGTCATCGGCGAAAACGGCGAAACGGCGGAGGGCAATGCGGATTTCTTCCTGGGCGGCAAGCATATTTCCGGCTATTGGAAGCGCGACGGCATGACCTCCCGCACGGTCTACTACGATGCAAGCGGCGAGGAAATCGCCCTCCTGCGCGGACGCACGCTGATTGTCATTTTCCCCGATGACGCGGCGTCGAAACGCTCGGTGTCTTACGAGTGAGCAAATGCATATCCCGCAGGGCGGGAGAATTTGTGCCGCGCCAAAACAATTGGAAACGACATGAAAAGCTGTCATTTCTTTCTCCGGGCATTGCGTCCCGGAGTTTTTTGTTGCCGAAAAAAATAGGAAAATGATAGCCAAATATGGAAAAAACACTTGACAATCCTTGCCGAAAATCGCTATAATTAAACAGGTAAATTCATACGATTTCTGAATCAACAGGAGCCATCAGCCTGCATGTTTTTCCCTTTGACGTCCGCGCATTCCACTTCGCGGCAGCCAGATGAAAAAAATACGCAGCGTATTTTGGCTTGTTTTCATTCGGAAATCGCATCAGGTTGAGGGAGTGGAATTGGAAAATGGAAAGCGGTGCAAACACAAAGGAAGTACTGACCCCGAAAAACGTCTATCGCTTTTTGACGGACAATCTGCCGGGGCTGTATCCGCATGGGGTGATTCCCGCGGCGGAACGCAAGGGCTTGACGCTGGTGAAGTTCTGGGCGCAAGTGCTCGACGGAATCATTCCGCCGGAATGGCACGCGTCGCTCTTTGGAGGCACGCAGCGCTCGCGGCGGCTGAGCGACATGATGAACCGCACGGGCGTGCAGCCGCTTCCGCCCAAATTGCAGCAGGAGATGAACGCACTGCTGTCCGGGGAGACGCTGATTCGCCTGAGCCAGCAGGTGCAGGATTTCCTGCGCAGCGCGCACTATGACCCGGATGCCCTCACGCGCGCCCTGCCCGACTTCGTGCGCATGATGATGGAAAACGAGGAGTGCATGAAGCCGGAGCACGAGCAGGTGTTTGAGAACCTGCAGCAATCGAGGGAGACGCTGCCGCGCACGTTTGTGGACATGCTGACGCTCTCGTGGCTGGTGCTGCTGGCGTTCTACGGGCCGGAAATGGGCAGCCGCGAGCTGCTGGACTTCTGCCATGCGCAGGAGCACTCGGCGCAGGCGCTGTATCTGCTTTCGTCGCACGTCACGTTCGGGCGGCGCGTGCCGCTGTCGATGACGGGGCGCAACTGCGAATTGTGCCGTCAGGGGCTATCAAAGGATGAATACGTCATGGATGCGGCTTCGTGCCTGCCGCAATTGACGGACGCGATTCGGCAGGGCGGCAAAATCGCCGTGACGGGCATGGGCGGCATCGGCAAAACGGAAATGACCCGGCAGGCGCTGGCGGTGCTGGCAAAGGAGGAACTGTTCAGCCGCATGGCGTGGGTGCAGTACGAAAAAAGTCTGACGGCGAGCCTGCGCATGGCGTTTGATGGCTTGGACGGCGTGGCGGAGGAGAACGTGCTCTCAACAGTGCGCGAGAAGCTGGAAGCGCCCTATCAGGGGCGGACGCTGCTGCTGATTGACAGCGTCGATATGCCGCCGGAAGCGGACGAGGGGCTGCGCGAGATAGAGCATTGGGGCTGCGATGTGCTGGTGACGACGCGCTTCCCGCTGGGCGAGGGCTTCCGGAATATCGCCGTGCCGCTGCTGTCGGAGGAAGCGAGCAGGGCGCTGTTTGTCCAGCACGACCCGTACTTGAAAAACATGGGCAGCGCGGAAACGGAAGCGCTGCATCAGGTGCTTTCGCGCGTGGCGGGGCATCCGCTGGCGATTATCCTGCTGGCGCATCTGGCGAAGATGAAGCGCTGGACGATGGCGCAGCTGCTGGAAGAGCTTGACCGCATCAGCCCGGAGGGACTGCGGCTGGCGGGCGGCAAATTCAGCGCGATTGCGCAGAGAATCGCCCAGATGGTGTCCTCCGACGCGCTGACCGACCGCGAAAGGCAGGTGCTGGCGGTTTTCGCCACGTTTCCGGCGTGGACAATCCCGGTGCGGGACGCGCTGACCCTCCTGCGCGACTTCGGCACGGAGGATGAACTGCTGTCCGCGCTGGAAACCGCGGCGGATTACGGGCTGCTGACATCGAACTGGCGCGGATACGCCATGCACCCCGTGCTGGCGGAGAGCTTCCGGCCGCTGCTGCCGCCGATGGAGAAGGTGCCGAGGCTGGCGGAGGTGTTCGAGGAGTGCAAGTGCTGCTGGAAGGCGAATGATGTGCGCCTGATGTCGGTGATGCCGCTGGCGCTGTGCACCATTTCGGAATTTGCCGATGCGCCCGTGGAAATGATGAGCGGCGTGATTGTGGCGATTTTTTACGTCAGGCATGACAGCTGCGAAAAAATTCCTGTTGCGCGGCTGAAACAGTGGCGGATGAAGAAAAAAGACGAATGCGATAAGACGGAACGCGGACGCTTCCTGAGCGGATGCTTGGGTTTGGCGCTGGATGACATTTATGGCGGCGATCTGGAGCAAGACAGCAAGGAAGTGATGGAGAACCTTGCAGCAAGCCGCGAGGAGGACGTATGGTTTATGCTGACAATCGGCGGCTCTGCCGGGCAGATGCTTGGGCAGGAAAACAGCAGCAAATTTATTGCCAGAATTGGCGAGCTGATTCCGCCGAATCACCCCGATGCCGCGATGATGCGCGTGCAAAAAACCGTGCTTGCGCTGATGAATGTGGACAGTGTTTCGCCCGAAGAGCTGGAAGCGGCAATTTCCTATTATACGGAAGCGCTGGATGACCCGAAGCGCGTGATGGAAGCGGCAGCAACGCTGCCCTATATGCTGTACGCAATGGGACTGGTCGGCGTGTACCCAGAAAGAATCAAAGCGCTGGCAGAGCTGCTGGAAGAAAAAACGAAGGATGTGGACAACCTGCCGTATTCCTTCTATTCGGGGATAGAGAATGTTTTCCATAATTTAGGGGAATACGACAAGGCGCTTTCCTATGCCCAGCGTGCGCTTGAATTGAGCGAAAAGGACACGGGCTCGTATTTTACGACGCTGCACAACTATCTTCAGCTGAAAAAGGAAATGGGGCATCTGCTGGAGGTGCAGGATGTCATCATCGAAGCGCTTGCCAAAGTGAAGGAGCTTTTTGGCGAGAAAAATGTGATGTGCAGCAGCTACAAAATGGCGTACATCTCCGTTTTAATGGAGCGGAGAGAAAACGAAAAAGCGTATGAAGAAATACAGAAGCTAATCCCGATTGTGCGTGAGCATGAAGGGGAAGCCTGCGCAAAAGAAGTCGAAATGATGCAGATTCGCATACTTGCGCAGATGGGGCGCGAGGAAGAGGCGCTCGAACTGGGCGAAAAGCTGCGCCCGCTCATTCGCCAAATCGGTGGCGATGAATGGGGGTTGATGAAAGCACTCGACAGAACCATCAACAATGTAAAAACAGGTGTCTATCGCCCCAAAACGTAATATTCGCAAGACAACGGTTGCAAGTTCGGCTGCAATGAATGTAACCCGCTTGACAATCCCCATTGTCGCCGTATAATAGAAAGTGGAATCCTGCATTCGGATGAACATTTTCCATTATACGGCATTTTTTGCTGTCAGGACGCAAAAGAAAGGAAAAATCCATGACGCTCAAGGAGTTTTATGCCGCAGTTGGCGGCGATTATGACGCAACCCTGAACAGAATCCCCAAGGAGTCGATGGTGCTGCGTTTTGTGAAGAAGTATGCCGACGACAAAACCTACGCCCAGCTGACCGAAGCGGTGAAAGCGCAGGACTGGGAAACGGCGTTCCGCGCGTCGCACACGCTCAAGGGCGTGGCGCAGAACCTCGGCTTTGACGGGCTGTACCGCGCCGCGTTCGCGCTGACGGAAGAGATGCGCGGGGGCAAACCATTGACGGACACTGCCCTCTACGAAGCCGTGGCGCAGCAGCAGCAGATTGTGCTGGACGCCGTGCGGCAGCTGGCATAAGGACAAAAAACATGCGTGAACAGAAGTGGAATCTTGGTCGGTTTATCGGGAGGAGCAGTGCGCTGCTTCTCCTGTTTGCGCTGCTCTTCCTGCCGTCGGCGCGGGCGGAGGAAGGGGAGAATCTGCCGAAAATAATCATCGGCAGCGACGAATATCAGCCGTACAGCTACTACAACGTGGATGGCTCGCCGCAGGGCGTGGATGTTGAAATGGCGCGCGAAGCCTTCCGGCGCATGGGGTATGCGCCTGTCTTCCGCCATGTGGCGTGGGAGGATAAGGACGAAGCGCTGGCAGACGGCACGGTGGACTGCCTGTGGAGCGGGTTCATGATGAACAATTGCGAGGACAAGTACACATGGGCGCGACTCAACCTGTTCAGCCGTCTGGTGGCGGTGGTGCGCGCGGACAGCGCCTATGCGGATTTGGCTGATTTGGCGGGCTGCCGCGCGGCGGTTCAGGCGACGAGCTGGGCGGAATATCTCCTGATTCGGCAGGATCAGCCGGGCATCCCGAAGGTCAAAACGGTGTACAGCTTCTCGTCGATGGAGGAGGTGTTCGCCGTCATGCGCAAGGGCTACGCGGACACGATTGTCGGGCATGAGTGCGTGCTGAACATCTTCCTTGCGGAGAATGGAGGGCGCTACCGGAAGCTGGAAACCCTGCTGGGCACGGCGGAACTCGGCGTCGCGTTCCAGAAGGGGACGCACGAGGAACTGGCGCGGCAGCTGGAGCAGACGCTGGCTGAAATGGCGGCGGACGGCACGATGGCGGAGATTTTGACGGCGTACGGCGTCAACGGCATCGTCCGCATGGGAGGAATCGAAAGCAAATGAAACAGAGAACCTCTCATAAGCGGCGCGGCTTCATCAGCATGCTCTGGATGCCGCTGACACTGTATCTGGTGCTGCTTGTTTCGGCCTTTGTTGTGCTGACGTTGCATGATACGCACAATGTCTGGAAGGCAATGGATGAAACGCTTGACTTTGCGGTGGCGCGGCTCGAACAGTATTTCAACGCCATGTCGAACGAACGCGCCAAGAGCGAAATCCGCCTGCTGGACAAAACGGCGGAGCTTGCCGCCCGCATCGCGGAAGCAGGGGTGATAACGAACGAACAGCTTGACCAGTACGCCTATGCGCAGCGGCTGACGGGCATCGTCATCCTCGACGCGGACATGAACGCCGTAGCCCAAACGACGATTGACGGCGACACGGCGGCGGTGCTGCAATCGATTCTGAAAAAGCCGACGGTGCGGGAGATTGTGGATTACCCCGTGAAGGCGTACATGACGCGGACGCAGGCGGGTGACCGCACAGTGGATTTCGCCGCCGTCGCGCGCGAGGACGCGCCGGGCCTTGTGGTGGCATACGCCGAGCGCGAGGAAGAGGACGCGAGCGACATGAAGCTGGAGACACTCTTCAGCGGCTTCACGTTTGCAATGGACGGCACGGTCACCGTGTCGGACGGCAAAACCATCATTGCTTCCAGCAGCGCTGAAATCGTCGGGCGCAACGTAAAAAAAATCGAGGAAGACAGCATCCCCCATGCGCAGTGGGACGAATCGGGGCGGCTGCACATTGTTGACGGTATGACGGCGTGGTCGGGCAAGCGCACGGCGTTTGAGAACTACTCGGTGTACGCCATGTTCCCGGATCTTGCCGTCTACAATTCCCGCAACACCATTCTCCTTTACGGCACGCTGCTTTACATGGCAATCTGGCTTTGCTTCGCGTGGCTGCGCGCCCAGCAGTCCCGCCGCGCACTGGAGAGGAACAGCGAGCAGGCGCGGATTATCAGCGCCATCAGCGAAATCTACTGCTTCACGTTCCTTGTTAACGTCCAGCGCGGCACGGTGCGCATCATCAAGCACCCGGTGGAGCAGCTGATGAAAATGGACAGCACATGGAGCATGAACGAAGTGGTGCAGATGCAGGCGGCTCAAAACGTTGCGCCGGATTTCCGCGAGGCGTTCATCAGCTACTGCGACCTGACGACCTTGGCGCAGCGCTTGAAGGAAAACCCGAACCTGACGCTGGAGTTCCGCGACCCGAAGGAAAAGGTGTACCTGATGACGACGCTGCCGCAGAACTACGACCGCCGCGGCAGGCTCGAATCGGTGCTGATGGTGACGCAGGACGTGACGGCGGAGAAGGAACGCGAACGCGACTATCAGCTGCAATTGAAAAAGACGGCGGAGGACGCCGAACGCGCCAACATCGTCAAAACGGACTTCCTGCGCCGCATGAGCCACGATATCCGCACGCCGATTAACGGCATCCGCGGCATGGTGGAAATCAGCCGCCGATATGTGGGCGACGAAGCAAAGCAGGAAGAGTGCCGCGAGAAAATTATGACCGCATCGGGCTTCCTGCTGGATTTGGTCAACGATGTGCTGAACATGAACAAGCTCGAATCCGGCGCGGTGACGCTGGAAGAGAAGCCGTTCAACCTGCGCCAGATGGTCAGCGAAATTGTGACGATGGTGGAGGGGCAGGCGTGGCACGAAAACGTGCAGGTGTCCTGCAAGACGCTGGCGTGGAATCACGAAAACCTGATTGGCTCGCCGATGCACCTGCATCAGGTGCTGCAAAACGTTGTCGGCAATGCGGTCAAGTACAACTGCCCCGGCGGCAGCGTGACCATCTCCTGCGAGGAGAAAGGCTTTGACGGCACGACGGCGACGTTCCTTTTCACCTGTGCCGACACGGGACGCGGCATGAGTGCGGCGTTCCAGCAGCACGCGTTTGAGGCGTTCGCGCAGGAGGAATCCGGCGCGCGTACGGCCTACAAGGGCACGGGGCTGGGACTGCCGATTGCCAAGGAACTTGTCGAGCAGATGGGCGGCAAAATCCACTTTGAGAGCAAACTGGGCGTCGGCACAACGTTCTACATCACCCTGCCGTTCCGCGTAGATCCGAATCCGCCGGAAGCGGAATCCGCCAAGCCGGAGCAGGCGGCGTCCATCAAGGGCGCGCACATACTGCTGGTGGAGGATAACGAGCTGAACATGGAAATCAGCCAGTACATACTGGAGGGTGCGGGCGCGATTGTCGCTCAGGCGTGGAACGGGAAGGAGGCGGTTCGCCGCTTTTCCGAAAGCGAACCGGGTACGTTTGACTGCATCCTGATGGACGTGATGATGCCGCTGATGGACGGACTGGAAGCAACGCGGACGATTCGCGCGATGCAGCGCCCGGATGCGGCGACCATCCCGATTGTAGCAATGACCGCGAATACCTTCTCCGAGGACGAACAGCGCAGCCGCGAGGCGGGCATGAACCTGTTCCTGAACAAGCCGGTGGATTCGGAAAAGATGCTGCAAACGGTGCTGGAATGCCTAAAAATGGGCGGGGAAAATGCTTTGTGAAAACCTTGACAAGAACGCAGGTAGGGTGTAAAATAGAACTATCACAGGCGCGATTCCGGGGAAAAATCTGGACGCGCGAAAGGAAGGTTCTATTTATGAAGAAGCTGCTTGCGCTGGTGTGCGCGCTTGTCCTGTCGCTGTCGATGACGGCGGTGCTGGCGGAAGAAACCGATGCGTTCACCTCCGCGTCCGTCGCGAGCTACTACGCGGATTCCGCCCTGACCGGGGATGACCTGATGAACGCCATCAACTCCTTCTCCGGCACGTACCTCGTGTGCACCACCAACCCCGACGGCACGGCGAACGCGGGCGTGTTCATCTTCGCGTGCGTGAAGAACGAGGACAAGTACTACATCCAGATGGGTCTGGCGGAGAACCAGACGAAGCAGAACCTGCTCCGCACGGGCGAAGCGCTGGCGGTCTACGCCGCGAACCCCTCCACCGAGGAAGGCGCAAAGCCCTACATCACCGCCGGTGCGCGCATGGTGCTCCAGCAGGTGACGGACGAAGAACTGCTGAAGGTGCTCAACGTCAAGGGCAGCGAAACCGCGCTGTTCTTTGAAATCACCGAAATCAAGCCGCTGGGCTGATTGACAAACGGGGCGCACTCTCTTCCAAATGCGAAGGGGGTGCGCTTTTTTTCGGGGAATCTGCGGCGTTCGCACGCATTCCAAAACACTCAAAATCCATAGGAATTTGCATATTCCTCTTGACAAGCATGGAAATCGGGAGTAAAATCCTATTGCGGAAGTAGGTTATAAACTGCCGCACAAGAATGATTCATCAATCAGCCAGAGAAAGGGCTTTTGCAATATGAAACACGCTGAATTGCTGTCCGTCCGCGACCTGCACGTTCAGGTTGGCGAAAAGGAAATCCTCCACGGGGTCAACCTCTCCGTCGGCACGGACGAAACCCATGTCCTCCTTGGCCCGAACGGCACGGGCAAATCCACCCTCGGCTATGCCATCACCGGCAACCCCGCCTATCAGGTGACGCGGGGGAGCATTACGTTTGACGGCGAGGATATTACTTCGATGCCCGTCAATGAGCGCGCGAAGAAGGGCGTTTTCCTGTCCTTCCAGAATCCGCTGGAAGTGCCGGGCGTGACGCTGAGCGCCTTTATCCGCACGGCGCTGGAGCAGAAGAGCGGCAGCCGCATCCGCCTGTGGGACTTCAAGAAGAAGCTGAAGGAAACGATGGCGCTTTTGTCGATGGATGAAAGCTACGCCGAGCGCGATTTGAACGTCGGCTTCTCCGGCGGCGAAAAGAAGAAGGCGGAAATCCTGCAAATGCTGATGCTCGAACCCAAACTCGCCATTCTGGATGAAACCGACTCCGGGCTGGACGTGGACGCGGTGCGCACGGTATCCGAGGGCGTCCGCCTGTTCCGCGAAAAGACGCACGGTTCGCTGCTGATTATCACCCACAGCACGCGCATTCTGGAGGCGCTGCGTGTTGACCGCACGCATGTGATGGAAAACGGCGTCATTGTGCGCGAAGGCGACGCGGCGCTGGTGGAAGAAATCAACGAAAAGGGCTTCAAGGGCTGATGGGGGAGCGGCATGACAGAGAAGAGCCAAGTTGCGGACATTGACCGCAGCATTTATGATATTCGCGACGCGGAGCATGACGCGTACCGCATGGAAGCCGGCTTGACCCCCGCCATCGTCGAGAAGCTGTCCAAGGAGAAGAACGACCCGGCGTGGATGGAGCAGTTCCGGCTGGAATCGCTGCAAATCTACAATAATATGCGAGTGCCGGATTGGGGGCCGTCGCTGGACGGGCTGGATATCGACCACATCGCGACGTATGTCCGCCCGAACACGAAGATGCAGAACAACTGGGAGAACGTGCCGCAGGACATTAAGGACACGTTTGAGCGGCTGGGCATTCCGCAGGCGGAGCGCAAGTCGCTGGCGGGCGTGGGCGCGCAGTACGACTCGGAGCTGGTGTACCACAACGTGCGCGCGGAAGTGGCGGCGCAGGGCGTGGTGTACACCGACATGGAGAGCGCGCTGCACGGCGAATATGCCGAGATGGTGCGCAAGTACTTCATGAAGCTCGTCACCCCGCGTGACCACAAGTTTGCGGCGCTGCACGGCGCGGTTTGGTCGGGCGGCTCGTTTGTGTACGTTCCCAAGGGCGTGCAGGTGTCCATTCCGCTGCAATCGTATTTCCGCCTGAACGCCAAGGGCGCGGGGCAGTTTGAGCATACGCTGATTATTGTGGACGAGGGCGCAAGCCTGCACTTTATTGAGGGCTGCTCTGCCCCGAAGTACAACGTGGCGAACCTCCATGCCGGCTGCGTGGAGCTGTACGTCAAAAAGGGCGCGAAGCTGCGCTATTCGACGATCGAAAACTGGTCGAAGAACATGTACAACCTCAACACCAAGCGCGCGCTGGTGGAGGAGGACGGCACGATTGAGTGGATTTCAGGCTCGTTCGGGTCGCATGTGGGCTGCCTGTATCCGATGAGCATCTTGAAGGGCGACCGTGCCCGCATGGAGTTCACGGGCGTGACGTTCGCAGGCGCGGGGCAGAATCTCGACACGGGCGCGAAGGTTGTGCACGTTGGCAAAAATACCAGTTCGTACATGAACACGCGCTCCATCAGCAAGAGCGGCGGCATCAGCACGTTCCGCTCCAGCGTGGTGGTGGAGAAGAGCGCCAAGCACGCCAAGAGCGCGGTATCCTGTCAGTCGCTGATGCTCGACAGCGAGAGCCGCTCGGACACGATTCCGGCGATGGACATCCGCACGCGCGACGCCGCCATCGGGCATGAGGCGAAAATCGGCAGCATCAGCAACGACGCGGTGTTCTACCTGATGAGCCGCGGCATGAGCGAAGAGGACGCGCGCGCGCTGATTGTCAGCGGCTTTGCGGACAACGTGTCCAAGGAATTGCCGGTGGAATACGCGGTGGAGATGAACAACCTCATCCGCCTTGAAATGAAGGGCAGCATCGGCTGAGCGGAAAGGAGCATCCATCAATGGAAAAAATGACCATCAATCAGCTGCCCAGCCGGACGTGGAATCGTCTGGGCGTGAATGAAGCAACGATTGACTGGGACGAAAGCGCGACGGTCGTGCTGCCGGAAGAATCCGCAGAAAAGGCGGACATGCTGATTGCATCGGACGCGGCGTATGCCCGCAAGCGCGTGACCGTTCAGGCGGAGAAGGGCGCGAAAAAGTCGCTTTTCCAGACCCTTCGCACGGCGGGCAAGCTGCATGTGCAGACGGAGCTGACCGCCGAGGACGGCGCGGAAATTGAGCTGATTCAGCTGGTCGCGCCGGGCGAAAACGCGCTGGTGTATGATGAAGTCATCGGGCACTGCCACGGCAGCGGGCGGATTGTGCTGCGGCAAGTGACGCTGGGTCACGGCGATGTGTACGCGCAGACGAGCATCGGGCTGGACGGCGAGAACGCGTCGTTTGCGGCGAATATCGGCTATCTGGCGCGGAAAAATCAGACGCTGGACATGAACCTTGTCGTCAACCACTGGGGGAAAAAGACAAAGTGCGAAATCAACGCGTCCGGCGCGCTGAATGACGCGGCGAAGAAGATTTTCCGCGGCACGATTGACTTCAAGCGCGGGTCGTCCGGGTCGGTCGGCAGCGAACAGGAAACGGTGCTGATGCTGGGCGAGGACGCGGTGAACAAGACCGTGCCGGTCATCCTCTGCGCGGAGGAGAATGTCGAGGGCACGCACGGCGCGACCATCGGCGAGATGGACGACGACACGCGCTTCTACTTCGGCAGCCGCGGCATTGACCGCGAAACGGCGGAAAAGCTGCTTTCGCGTGCGGCGATTGCCCGCGTGGCGCAGCAGGTGAAAAGCGAAACGGCGCGCGCGGCGATACTGAACGAACTGGATGGGGAAATGGATGAAAACGACGGATTACAGGCGTGATTTTCCGCTGCTGATGCAGGAAACAGCGGCGTATCTGGACAACGCGGCGACGGCGCAGCGCCCGCAGTGCGTGCTGGACGCGGAAAAAACGTTCTATGAGACGCAGAACGCCAATCCCCTGCGCGGGCTGTATCCGCTGAGCATCGCGGCGACGGAGGCGGTGGAGGAAGCGCGCTTGGCGGTTCGCGATTTCCTGCACGCCAAGAGCAGTCAGGAGATTATCTTCACGCGCAACACGACCGAGGCGCTGAACCTCGTGGCGTACAGCTATGGGCTGTCTCACGTCCACGCGGACGACGAGGTGGTGGTGTCCATCCTGGAGCATCACAGCAACCTGCTGCCGTGGCAGATGGTGTGCCGGCAAACGGGCGCGACGCTCAAATTCATCGACTGCGAAATGGATGGACGGCTCGACCTGAACAAGGTATCGGAAATCATCACCGACAAGACGAAAATCGTTGCCGTGACGCACGTTTCCAACGTCATCGGGCGCGTCAACCCGATTCGCGAAATCGCGGATATGGCGCACCGCGTCGGCGCGGTCATCGTGGTGGACGGCGCGCAGTCTACGCCGCATATCCCCGTGGATGTGCAGGCGCTGGACGCGGATTTCCTTGCGTTTTCGGGGCATAAGGTGTTCGGCCCGATGGGCATTGGCGCGCTGTACGGCAAACGCAGGCTGCTGGAAAAGATGCCGCCCTTCCTCTCCGGCGGGGAGATGATCGAGTCCGTCACGCGCACCGGGGCAACGTATGCCGAGCTGCCCTACAAGTTTGAGGCGGGCACGGGCAATGCCGCCGGCGCGGTCGGGCTGCACGCGGCGATTCGCTATATGCAGTCCGTCGGCTTTGACACCATGCACGAGCGTGAAACGGCGCTGGTCGCCCGCATGATGGCAGGGATGGCGGACATGCCGTTTATCCATGTGCTGGGGTCGGAAATTCCTGAGGAACACAGCGGCATTGTCACGTTCACGGTCGATGGCGTGCATCCGCATGACGTGAGCGAAATCCTCGCGGCGGACGGCGTGTGCATCCGCGCGGGGCATCACTGCGCACAGCCGCTGCTCAAGCACCTCGGCTATTCCTCGACGGTTCGGGCAAGCTGCGCGTTCTACAACACGCCGGACGAGGTGGATAGGCTGCTGGACAGCCTGAAAACAATCAGGGAGCGAATGGGCTATGGAAAACAGGAGCTTTTATAACGAAATTCTGACGGAACACAACATCCATCCGGAGTTCAAGCACGATCTGCCGGACGCGAACATCGAGCTGGAAGGCGTCAACCCCAGCTGCGGCGACGACATCACGCTGAAGCTGAAGGTGGATGGCGACGTGATTACCGACGGCGCGTTCGTCGGCGACGGCTGCGCGATTTCGCAGGCCTCGGCGGACATTATGCTGGGCATGATTGTCGGGCGGAAGAAGGAAGAAGCGCTGCGCTTGGGCGAAATCTTCCGCAAGATGATTCAGGGCGAAGCGACGGCGGAGGAAATCGACGAGCTGGAAGAAGCCGGGGCGCTGAAGGATATTTCGCACATGCCCGCGCGCGTGAAGTGCGCCGTGCTGGGCTGGCGGACGCTGAAGGAAGCCATCGGGGGAGAAGAGGAATAAGAAAACCGGACGGGGCGCAATGGCTCTGTCCGGTTTCCTTTATTTCCAGTGGGAAATCCATGTGTGTTTTGAATATGAAACTTGATTTTGTTTTGTGCAGCCGCATTCGTTCGCTTTCAATAGGTTTGTGATGCGTGAATGCTGGTTCGGGGTAAAAAATCGCTGTCCGCGTCCCGGCAGCGTTTCAGTCGCCAACAATATTCGCAAACAGAACCCGACCGGGCAGGGGAAAAATCCGCCGTCCGGTCGGCTTTTTGCTGCGGGATGTTTGTAAGCAAAAGAAAAGGTCAAGGCTTTTCAACCTTGACCATCCGTGGAGCATAGGAGATTCGAACTCCTGACCTCGACAATGCGAATGTCGCGCGCTACCAACTGTGCTAATGCCCCAAGCGCTTGTTCTCTTTGTGTCAGGCGGTGAAGCGCTGAGCACAGAAAGTATTATAGCATAGTTCTCGGAAAAATGCAAGGGGTTTTTTGAAATTTTTTCGGGAAAATTGCAAACTTTTTTTCAGGCGGCATTTGGGGTAGATTTCAGAATACACGTTCGCTTATTTTGCGCGAAAAACTGCTTTTCTGCCCGGCGACTCTTGTGCATATGCGCCGATTATGGTATAATGCCCATGATGAAGCAAACGGAGGAGAGAACGGATGGATGCAGAAATGCTGCGGAATGTGCTGACGATGCTGGGCACGGTGCTGGGCGCGATTTTGGTGCTGATGCTGGTGGCGAAAATCACGAGCATGGTGCATGTGGAGGCGGACGATGCGCGCGCGCCGATTGACAGCATGGAAGCGAGCGTCGTCGGCAAGCGCACGCTGGTGACGCAGGAGGACGGCGCGCCGAAAACCATCTACTATATGACCTTCCAGAAGGTGAACGGAATGCGGATGGAGCTGGAAGTGCCGGGCGAGGACTACGGCTTGGCGGCGGAAGGCGATCAGGGCGTGCTGGTCGCGCGCGGGGAAGAATTTATCGTCTTTAAGCGAATGATTTGAAATTATTGGAGCTTCCCAAACAAGTGGCGGCGCCGAAGGGGTGGAGGGGGCGAGCGGAAAGCCCCCTCCTCGCGTCCGCAGACGCGAAATCCTCTGCAATAATCGCATACTGTAAGGAGTAAAACAGAAATTATGGCATATCAAGCACTCTACCGCCAGTGGCGCCCCAAAGACTTTTCCAGCATGGTGGCACAGGAGGCGGTCATCTCCACGCTGCGCAATCAGGTGATGAGCGGGCGCGTCGCCCATGCGTACCTCTTCTGCGGCAGCCGCGGCACGGGCAAGACATCCACCGCGAAAATCCTCGCGCGCGCCATCAACTGCGAGCATCCCGTGGGCGGCGACCCGTGCGGGCAGTGCGAATCCTGCCGCCGCCTGCTGGCGGACGAGTCGATGGACGTGATGGAAATCGACGCGGCGAGCAACAATGGCGTCGAGGAAATCCGCAATCTGCGCGAGACGGTCAAATATCCGCCGCAGCAGGGGAAATACAAGGTCTACATCATCGACGAAGTACACATGCTGTCCACTTCCGCGTTTAATGCTTTGCTGAAAACGCTGGAGGAGCCGCCGGCGTACGTCGTTTTCATCCTCGCGACGACCGAGCCGCAGAAGCTGCCCGCGACGATTCTCAGCCGCTGCCAGCGCTTCGACTTCGGGCGGATTCCGGCGCACCAAATCGCGGGGCGGCTGCGTCAGGCGGCGGAGGGCGCGAAGGCGGAAGCGTCGGAGAACGCGCTGATGCTCATCGCCCGCGCCGCAGAGGGCGGAATGCGCGACGCGCTGTCGATACTGGACATGTGCCTGGGCTATTCCAATCAGGTGACGGAAGACCTCGTGCGCAATGTGCTGGGCACGAGCGACCGCAGCTTCCTGTTCCGCTTCGCCGACGCGCTGGAAAAAGAGGACGCGTCCGCCGTCATGCGGATGATTGATGAATTGATGCGCGCCGGGCGCGAACCGATGGTGTTCGCCAAGGACGTCAGCCAGCACCTGCGCGCGCTGCTGATTGCCAAGTGCAGCCCGGACGACCTGAGCGCCCTGCTTGACCTGACGCAGGAGGACGCGCAGGAGTACGCGCAGCAGGCGGAAAAATTCACCACGACGCGGCTGATGAACATGCTGGAATTGTTTATGCGCGTGGAAACGGATTTGCGCTGGGCGTCGTCGCCGCGAATCGTACTGGAAAACGCCGCGCTGAAAAGCTGCCTGCGGACGAGCGAGGCGGATACGGCGGCGCTCAACGACCGCATCAGCGAACTGGAAAAGCAGCTGACCGCCTTGCAGGAGAAGCTGCAAAGCGGCGCGTTTACCCCTGCGCAGCCCGCGAAAAAGGCGGCAAAGCCTGCATCCGAGCCGAAGCAGGAAGCGCCCAAACCCGCCGCGCCTGTGGTCATGACCCCGACCGGCAAGACCGACGCGGACGCGTGGAAGGAAGCCATGAACATCCTGAAGCGCTCCGACCCCGGCACGTTCGCCATGCTGACGATGGGCAAATACGCCGGGTGCGATGGCGACACCTACCGCTGGCAGGCGCCGATGGGGCAGGAACTGTACGTCGGGCTGATGAATCAGGAGAAGAAGCGCATGGCGATTGCGTCGGCGCTGACGCAGGCATCGGGGATGCAATGCCGCTTTGAGGCGATCGGCGCGGTGAAGGAAAAGAAAGCTGACCAGAGCGACGAGTCCTTCCTCGCGGCGCTGGAAACGACCTTCGGCAAGGCGAACACGATGGTGCAGGAGGACGTGAAGGGGTGAGCAGCGCGGACATTCGCGGGATGTTTGCCGGACTGCCGGGTGCGCACGGCATCATCGAAGCGGCGCTGAACGGGCAGGGACGCGTGATGACGGATGGTGCGGCGCGTCCGAGCAGCGCGGCGGTGCTGGCGGGCGATTTCCTCTTCTTCGGCGGCGAACCGTCGGAAGAATTGGTGCGGCGCGCACTGAACGCGGAGAATCGCGCGTGGATTGTGCAGGGGAGCAGTGCGTTTCTCGCGCTGGTGCAGGCGCAGCGGTCGGGAACGTGGTCGGAGCGCATCGCCTTTGACCCGCACCGTCAGCCGGAGGATGCGCACCTGACCGCGCTGCTGGCGAATCTGCCGCAGGGCGTGACGCTTGTGCCGATTGGCGCGGCGGAAATGGCGTTCTGCCGCAAGACCCCGTGGGCGGCGGACTTCGTGAATCAATTCACGGAGGATGAATATGCGCGCAGCGGGCTGGGGGTGCTGGTCTGCGCGGACGGTGCGTTCGTGTCGGGTGCATCCAGCTACGCGGCGTATCCCGGCGGCATCGAGGTGGAGGTGGACACAGCACCGGCGCACCGCGGACACGGCTATGCGACGCTGGCAGCGGCGAAGCTCATCTTGACGGCGCATCAGCAGGGAAAAATTGCGACGTGGGACGCGGCGAATGAAACATCAGCACACATTGCGCAGAAACTCGGCTACCGTGTAACCTGCGCCTATCAAGTCTTCACAACGGCGTAACCATTGGCGCACCCGTCAGGATGATTCGCATTCCGCGCTTCCTGCCGGGTGCATTTTTTGACGAAATTTCAACGGTTCGGACGATTTTCACAAAAATCCCGCCGGATTCCTCAGAAAAACCACAAAATTTTTCCGGGCAGCAGGAAATAGGGGGGACATGTAGAATTAGAAAAGTCGGGCTAAATTGTAACCTCAACTTTTCCCGCCCCGAAAGGGGCATGACATGGAGGGAGTTTTGAACATGAGTGAGCAGAACCTGAAGCAGGTGCTGGCGAAAAAGCAGAGCATCCTGCAGGGAGACGCGGAACGAATCGCAAAGCAGCGCGCGGCTGGCAAGCTGACCGCCCGTGAACGGGTGGCGAAGCTGCTGGACGCCGGCTCTTTCGTGGAGACGGACGCGCTGGTATCCCGCAATGGGGATTACGCCGGGGTCGTGACTGGCAGCGGCACGGTGCAGGATCGCCCTGTGTACGTGTTCGCGCAGGATTTCACGGTGCATGGCGGCGCGATGGGGCAGATGCAGGCGCAGAAGATTGTCAAGGTGCTGGATCTGGCACAGAAGACGGGCGCGCCCGTGATTGCCCTGTGCGACAGCGCCGGTGTGCGCATTGACGAGGGCGCGGCGGCGATGAACGCCTACGCTTCCGTTTTCACCCGTCTGGCAAAGCTCAGCGGCGTGGTGCCGGTCATCGCGCTGGTGCTGGGCCCGGTGGTCGGCGGCGCGGCAATGATCGCCCAGCTGGCTGACATCACCATTGAAGCCGAAAACGTTGGTCAGCTGATGGTCTATGGCCCGCAGGTCATGAGCGCCATTTCCGGCAAGACGGTGGATGCCAAGGCGGTCGGCGGCGCGAAGGCGATGGCTGCGCAGGGCGGCGTCGCGCTGACGGCCAAGGACGAGGACGAAGCCATCTCTCTGGCGGTGCAGGTGCTGGACTATCTGCCCGGCTGCAACGCGGAGGATGCCGCGATTGTGGACACCGACGACATGAACCGCATTCTGCCCGTGCTGGACGCGGCGGACGCGGAGAGCCAGCTGGCTGCCATGGCGGACGGCGCGGCGTATGTGGAGCTTTTCAAGGACTACGGTAAGGAAATCCGCGTTGCGCTGACCCGCGTGGGCGGCCGTCCGGTCGGTCTGGTGGTTGGCAACGGCAAGGAGAACGACGGCGTGCTGACGGCGCAGTCCGCAAGCAAGGCCGCGCGCTTCATCCGCCTGTGCGACTGCTACAGCCTGCCGGTCGTGTCCCTCATCAACAGCAAGGGCGTTGCTGTCCCGGCGGTTGACGAGCAGGCGGCGACCATCAAGGCGACCACCCAGCTGCTTTACGCCTACGCGGAAGCGACGACGGCGAAGGTGTCCATTGTCACCGGCAACGCCATCGGTCAGGCGTATGTCGCCATGGGCGGCAAGAGCAACGCTGACGTCACCTACGCGTGGCCGGGCGCGGTGATTTCCGCCCTGACGCCCGAAGCGGCGGTGCAGGTGCTCTACACCGACGACCTGAAGGCGGATAAGAAGCCCGCGCTCCAGTCCCGTGCGGAATTGGAAGCGAAGTTCGCTGCGGATGTGGCGGACGGCGTGGCGGCTGCCGCGGCTGGCATGGTCGATGACGTGATTGATCCCGCCGAAACGCGCAAGTATGTCATTGCGGCGCTGGAGATGCTCTCCTCCAAGCGCGAATCCAATCCCCCGAAGAAGCACGGCAACCTGCCGCTGTGATTGAGGAAAGGATTGTGTGAAAAATGGACTTTGCAGCCTTTTTGAGTAATCTGGGCAATAATCTGGGCTTCGGCTTGATCGTCACACTCATCGGCATGCTGACCGTTTTCTTCGGTCTGGTGCTGCTGATTGGTCTGATCAAGCTGATGGAAAATGCCACCGCGAACCTCGGCAAGGGCGGCAAGAAGGCAAAGAAGCAGGCGGAAGCGCCCGCTCCCGCGCCGGTTGCCGCGCCCGTGGTGGAGGAAGTGCCTGTGGCGGATGACAGCGAGCTGATTGCGGTCATTTCCGCCGCTGTGGCGATGATGATGGAGGATGGCAGCGCCTTCACGGTGCGCCGCGTCCGCCGCGTGCAGAATGCGCCCGCCTGGCAGAAGGCTGGCCGCGAAGAACAGGTGTACAGCCGCTTCTAAATATACTATTTCCTGCATTCACCTGTGCCATCTGCTTGCGCCTTTTCCTTTCTGGCGTCCGTTCATTCCACTTAGCGTAGCGCTGCTACGCTGCGTTTCATTCACGTTAGCCAGAAAGAAAAATTCGCGGCGCATCTTGGCACATGCTCATTTGGAAATAGTATCGGCTTGAACATGACAACAAATTGAACGATTTTGACAGGAGGAAATCCCATCATGCGTACCTTCAATATTACGGTCAACGGTCAGACTTATGTGGTGGATGTGGAAGAAGTCGGCGGCGTGCAGACGGCTGCGCCCGTGCGCGCTGCTGCCCCTGTGGCGGCTGCTCCCGTGGCGGCTCCGGCTGCTGCGCCTAAGGCTGCTGCGGCGGCTCCCGTGGCGGGCGGCGAACCCGTTAAGGCGCCCATGCCCGGCAACATCCTGGACGTGAAGGTCAAGGTTGGCGACACGGTCAAGGCGGGCACGGTGCTGTGCGTGCTGGAAGCCATGAAGATGGAAAACGAAATTCCCGCCCCCAAGGACGGCAAAGTGGCGCAGGTCGTTGTGACCAAGGGCGCGACGGTCGGCGCGGGCGACACGCTGGTCGTGCTGGCGTAATCCGACGTATTTACCGATCCCGAAGGAAAGTGAGCTGATATAATGGGAATCAATGTGGGCGAAACCCTCATGGGGCTCGTCACGACCTCGGGTATCTACCAGTATCTGACGAACCCGCTGGCGCTGATCATGGTCGCCATCGCTTGCGTACTGCTGTATCTCGCCATTGTCAAGCAATTTGAGCCGCTGCTGCTGCTGCCGATTGCCTTCGGTATGCTGCTGACCAACCTGCTGGGCAGCGACATCTTCCACGAAGAACTCTTCGCCGGCGGCCATGCCAACTGGGCGCTGTTCGGCGGCGCGGTCATGATAGACGGCAAGGATTTTGTTGATTCCGTGGGCTACATGGTCAATGCCGCCGGTCAGATTCTGACCAGCAACAATGTCGTGCTGGGTCACTTCGTCAACGCCGTCACCATTGACGACCCGACGAAGCTGGTGCCGTTTGCTGACATCCTGGCGCAGTTCGCCGCCAACGGCAACGCTGCTTCCATCATTCTGGAGGATGCCTTCCTGAAGAACGGCGCGGTCTACACCGCCACCGGCGCGATGCTGGCGACGGCGGGCAAGACGATTTCCGCGGGTCTTCTGGACTACCTGTACCTCGGCGTGAAGCTGGGCATCTATCCGTGCCTTATCTTCATGGGCGTTGGCGCGGGCACGGACTTCGGGCCGCTGATCTCCAACCCCAAGACGCTGCTGCTGGGCGCGGCGGCGCAGCTGGGCATTTTCATGACGTTCATCTTCGCGTATGCCGTGTTCGGCTTCTCCGCTGCGGAAGCGGGCGCCATCGGCATCATCGCCGGCGCGGACGGCCCGACGGCGATTTGGCTGACCGGCAAGCTCGCCCCGCACCTCCTTGGCCCGATCGCGGTCGCGGCATACTCCTACATGGCGCTGGTGCCTGTCATTCAGCCGCCGATTATGCGCGCCCTGACCACCGAGAAGGAACGCAAAATCGTCATGGAGCAGCTCAAGCCTGCCACCAAGACGCAGAAGATTATCTTCCCCATCGTCGTCACCATTCTGGTTGCGCTGCTGCTGCCGTCCGCTGCTCCGCTGGTCGGCTGCCTGATGCTGGGCAACCTCGCGAAGGAATGCGGCGTGCCCGAACGTCTGAACAAGACGATGCAGAACGAGCTGATGAATATCGTCACGATTTTCCTCGGCATCACGGTCGGCGCAACGGCGACTGCCTCTACCTTCCTGACGGTGCGCACGCTTGAAATCATCGCGATGGGCATCGTCGCGTTCGGCATGGGCACGGCGGGCGGCGTGCTGCTGGCGAAGCTGATGAACAAGCTCTCCGGCGGCAAGATCAACCCGCTGATCGGCTCTGCCGGCGTGTCCGCTGTCCCGATGGCGGCGCGTGTGTCCCAGAAGGAAGGTCAGAAGGCGAATCCCGCGAACTTCCTGCTGATGCACGCCATGGGCCCGAACGTTGCTGGCGTTATCGGCTCTGCCATCGCGGCTGGTGTGCTGCTGAGCATGTTCGGTTAATCGACAGTTGATGGAAACGTATCCGGTCAGGGGCAGGGGAGTGCTTCTCCGCCTCTGACCGAACTGAAGGAGGAAATTCGTCCTATGGCAAAGGTTCAAATTACGGATACCATCCTGCGCGACGGCCACCAGTCTCAGGCCGCGACCCGGATGCGTACCGATGAGATGCTGCCTGCCTGCGAAATGCTGGACAAGGTTGGCTACTACTCTCTGGAGTGCTGGGGCGGCGCGACCTACGACGCGTGCCTGCGCTTCCTGAACGAAGACCCGTGGGAGCGGCTGCGCAAGCTGCGCAAGGCGCTGCCCAACACCAAGCTGCAGATGCTGCTGCGCGGCCAGAACCTGCTGGGCTACCGTCCCTACGCGGACGACGTGGTGGATTTCTTTGTCAAGAAGGCCGTCGAAAACGGCATTGACATCATCCGCTGCTTCGACGCGCTGAACGACCTGCGCAACATGCAGACCGCCGTCAAGGCGACGAAGAAGTACGGCGGCACGGCGGAAATCGCCATGTCGTACACCGAATCCCCCGTGCACAACGAGGATTACTTCGTCAAGCTCGCCGTGGACATCCAGAAGATGGGCGCGGACGTCATCTGCATCAAGGACATGGCGAACCTGCTGCTGCCCTACAAGGCGTACAGCCTCGTCAAGCGCCTGAAGAAGGAAACCGACCTGCCCATCGTCCTGCACACGCACAACACCACCGGCACGGGCGACATGGTGCTGCTCAAGGCCATCGAAGCGGGTGTGGACGTGGTGGATACCTGCCTGTCCCCGCTGGGCTCCGGCACGTCTCAGCCGGCGACCGAATCCCTCGTCGCGACCCTGAAGGGCACGGAATACGACACGGGCTTCGACCTCGACCTGCTGGCGCAGCTGGCGGCGCACTTCCGCACGGTGGCGGATCGCCTGACCAAGGACGGCTGGCGTGACCCGGCGCGCGTGCTGGGCGTGGACGTCAAGACCTTGCAGTATCAGGTGCCGGGCGGCATGCTGTCCAACCTGATTGGTCAGCTGAAGCAGGCGAACCAGATGGACAAGTACTACGACGTGCTGGCGGAAGTGCCGCGCGTACGCAAGGACTTCGGCTATCCGCCGCTGGTCACGCCGACCTCCCAGATCGTGGGCACGCAGGCCGTGATGAACGTGCTGGGCGGCGAGCGCTACAAGATGGTGCCGAAGGAATCCAAGGACCTGCTGGCGGGTCACTACGGCCGTCTGCCGGGCAAGGTGAACGAGGACGTGCGCAAGAAGTGCATCGGCGACACGAAGGTCATCACCCATCGCTACGCCGACGACATTCCGCCGGAACTCGACAAGCTGCGTGAGGAAATGCGCGAATGGTATCAGTGCGAGGAAGACGTGCTGTCCTACGCCATGTTCCCGAAGGTCGCGCCGAAGTTCTTCGAGTATCGCGCGGCGCAGCAGCTGAAGGTGGATTCCACCATGCTGAACAAGGCTGACAAGACGATGCCTGTCTAATTGGCAGAGGGTCAGGGGCGAATCCGCACGGGTTTACCCCTGACCTTGTTGTGATTTTAGAGGTTTTGCCTCTGCGGAGGCAACAAGGGGGCAGCGAAAACGGACGAAGTCCGCGGTCGCTCCCTTGACCCCTTCGGGTGACTTTGTATCGTGTTTTTAGACAAAAAGCATCAAGTGTCAGGCTGTTCGCAGAAAATTTGCCAAAGTACATCTTGATTTTACCGCGCAAGTGGTGTATGATATAGATGCGGAGAATCGGGATTTTTCCTGAATCCGCAGTGTATTGTCCCACCAATTTAAAGAAAGAGGTAGGTTCTACATGGCAGAGCTGAATCTGAGCAAGTATGGCATTACCGGCACGACCGAGGTTGTGCACAATCCTTCTTACGATCTGCTGTTCGAAGAAGAAACCAAGTCCACCAACGAGGGCTATGAAAAGGGTCAGGTGTCCGAACTGGGCGCTGTGAACGTCATGACCGGCATTTATACCGGCCGCAGCCCCAAGGACAAGTATATCGTCATGGACGAGAACTCCAAGAACACCGTGTGGTGGACGAGCGAGGGCTACAAGAACGACAACCATCCGATGACCGAGTCCACTTGGGCGTCCGTGAAGGATCTGGCGATTAAGGAGCTGTCTAATAAGAAGCTGTACGTCGTTGATGCCTTCTGCGGCGCGAACAAGGACACCCGCATGGCTGTCCGCTTCATCGTGGAAGTGGCGTGGCAGGCGCATTTCGTCAAGAACATGTTCATCCAGCCCTCTGAAGAAGAGCTGAAGAACTTCACCCCGGACTTCGTGGTTTACAACGCGTCCAAGGCGAAGGTCGAGAACTACAAGGAGCTGGGCCTCAACTCCGAAACCTGCGTGGCGTTCAACATCACCAGCCGTGAGCAGGTCATCCTGAACACGTGGTACGGCGGCGAGATGAAGAAGGGTATGTTCTCCATGATGAACTACTACCTGCCGCTGAAGGGCATCGCGTCCATGCACTGCTCTGCCAACACCGATAAGGAAGGCAAGAACACTGCCATCTTCTTCGGTCTGTCCGGCACCGGCAAGACCACCCTGTCCACCGACCCCAAGCGTCTGCTGATCGGCGACGACGAGCACGGCTGGGACGACAACGGCGTGTTCAACTTTGAAGGCGGCTGCTACGCCAAGGTCATCAACCTCGACAAGGACTCCGAGCCGGACATCTACAACGCCATCACCCGTGATGCGCTGCTGGAGAACGTCACCCTCGACAAGGACGGCAAGATTGACTTCGCCGACAAGTCCGTGACCGAGAACACCCGCGTGTCCTACCCGATCAACCACATCAAGAACATCGTGCGCCCGGTGTCCGCTGCGCCTGCCGCGAAGAACGTCATCTTCCTGTCTGCTGATGCGTTCGGCGTGCTGCCGCCCGTGTCCATCCTGACGCCCGAACAGACCCAGTACTACTTCCTGTCCGGCTTCACCGCGAAGCTCGCCGGCACGGAACGCGGCATCACCGAGCCGACCCCCACCTTCTCTGCTTGCTTCGGTCAGGCGTTCCTCGAACTGCACCCGACCAAGTACGGCGAAGAGCTGGTCAAGAAGATGAAGGCGAACGGCGCGAAGGCGTACCTTGTCAACACCGGCTGGAACGGCACTGGCAAGCGCATCACCATCAAGGATACCCGCGGCATCATCGACGCGATTCTGTCCGGCGACATCCTGAAGGCGCCCACCAAGAAGATTCCGTACTTCGACTTTGAGGTTCCGACCGAACTGCCGGGCGTGGACTCCAAGATTCTCGACCCCCGCGACACCTACGCCGACGCTTCCGAATGGGAGAACAAGGCGAAGGATCTGGCGTCCCGCTTCGAGAAGAACTTCGTCAAGTACACCGGCAACGACGCTGGCAAGGCGCTGGTTGAAGCTGGCCCCCACGCGTAATTTGACGGTTGCGTAAATATCGAGCGGCTTGTTCTGAAAAGAGCAGGCCGCTCTTTTTCGTGGAATGAAAAATGACGGCTCATTCCGTTGATGGAAGAGAACCGTCATTTGTTTCGTTCTGGATTATCGGTTTGATTGAGCAGATAGTCGATGCTGACGTGATAGAAATCTGCAAGCTGGATGAGAATGTGCGTCGGAATGTCATTTTCGCCGGTTTCGTATTTGCTGTAACCGGTTTGTGACATATTGAGCATAGAGGCGACGTTGATTTGTTTCAAATCATGGTCTTCACGCAAATCACGCAATCGACGATACCGCATCAACATCACCTCGCGTAATATTCTATTATAACCTGAAATAGAGTATTGACAAATAACCTGAAACAGGTTACAATAGTTGCAACGGGGTGAACCCGAAAAAAGGAGGAGAAACGAATGAAACGGTTTCTGGCGGTGCTGATGCTGGTGGTCATGATGTGCGGGTGTGTCGGATTAGCGGAGGAAGGCAAGACGTTTGACCCGTCTGTGTTGGAAGGGAAGGACGGATATTCCTACGATAAGTTTGAAAAAACGTGGGAATATATCAAAGCAAATGGTGCGAAGAATGAAAATAATTTTGGTTTTATTATGTTACTGGCGTTGTCGGGCGAAAAAAAAGAGATACGAACTTCGAGAGTGTCATTCCTTTTGCTGAAAAACATAGATGTGAATAAGAAAATAGATGATGTGACAAAAATAGCTGTCATTGCTGATGATAATTATATTACAATTAGCAACATTTATAATGCTGATAACATCGGAGTGTACCTAATTGACCTTTCAGAAGATAATATCGAGCCATTCAAAATGATTGTTGATGCAAAAAGTGTATCAGTCAGAGTATATGCAAAATCTGTAGAGAATGGATATGAGGACTTTGAGATGGAGGCAGAACAGTTGGCTGATTTAAAAGAAGGCATTGAACTGGTTTACACCTATGAGCTGTTTTCACCCTATGACACCGGTGTGTCAGGTGAGAAAATCACGATTGAAAGTGTTGAATAATGTACAAAACAACGGGTCTGCCCCCGCCAGCCAGCGAGGTGCAGACCCGTTTTGCGTATTATGATTTTGTTTATTCCCCGTACTCCACCATACCCTGCGATTCCAAAAACATCTGCTGGGCATCGAGGTAGTCGTCCACCAGCGCGGCGAGCTTGACCGCCTGTTCGGGGTCGAGTGCGTTCTTCGCCGCCAGTGATTCGACGATGTACTCAATCGCTTCGTCATCCTCGTAGTACGCGTCGCCCGCGTAGCCGTCGTCGTCCAAAACGCCCGCTTCGTGCATGTACGCCATGTCCGCGTCAATCATCTGCGGCACGAGCGCGGGAATGTCCTCCGCCAGCTCCGGGTGATCCGCCTTGCGGATGCAGCGGGTGATGAACTCGACTGCCGCATCCTTGTCGTAACCCTGCATCATGGAAAATGAACCTCCTGTTTATACGATTTTTAGCTAAGAATGAGCAAAGATGCGCCGCACATTTTTCGTTCTGGCTAACGGGAATGAAATGCAGCGTAGTGGCACTACGCTAAATGGAATGACCGGACGCCAGAGCGGAAAAGGTGCAAGCAGATTGCTCAGGCGAAGCTAAAAATCGTATTACGCCATTATAACCGCCTTGAACTGCGCCAGCGTGTCCTTGAAAACGCCCAGCGCACGGCGGATGGGTTCGGGGCTGCTCATGTCGATGCCCGCCAGCTTCAAAGCGTCAATCGGCGGCACGGCGCAGCCTGCGGACAGGAATTTGCGGTAGTCGCGGACGGCACTTTCGCCTTCGGACAGAATCTTGTCGCTGAGCGAAACCGCCGCGCACAAGCCCGTCGCGTACACATAGACGTAGTAGGAGCGATAGAAGTGCGGGATGCGCATCCACTCGTTGGCGATGTTTTCATCCACCGTGCAGACAGCGCCGTAATACTTCTGGTTTAATTCGTAGTATGCCTTGGACAGGCTCTCGCAGGTCAGCGGCTGCCCCTGCTCCGCCATCGTGTGGGCAATCAGCTCAAACTCCGCGAACATCGTCTGACGGAACACGGTTGTGCGGAACTGCTCCAGGAAGTGGTTCAGCAGGTACGCCAGCGTCTTCTTGTCGTCCGCGAACGTCTTGAGCAGGTGGCGCATCATCGTCGCCTCGTTGCAGGTAGACGCAACTTCCGCCACGAACAGGCTGTAATCGCTCTTGGGCGCGGGCTGGTTGGTGTTGGAGTAGAAGGAGTGCATGGAGTGCCCCAGCTCGTGCGCGATGGTGAACGTGTCCGACAAATTGTCGTTGTGGTTCAGCAGCACATAGGGGTGCACGTCGCGCAGGTTGCCGGAGGAAAACGCGCCGGAGGACTTACCCTTGGAGGGGTACACGTCAATCCAGCCGCCGACGCGGGCTTCGCGCAGCTTGGCCAGATAGTCCTCGCCCATGGGCTTCAGGCCTTCCAGCACAAGGTCAAACGCCTTGTCGTAGCTCAGCTCCATGTGGAAATCCTTGACCATCGGCGTGTAGAGGTCGTACATGTGCAATTCATCCAGCCCCATCAGCGCTTTGCGCAGCGCCAGATACTCATTCAGCACCGGAATCGCCGCGTGCACTTCGCTGATGAGGTTGTCGTAGACGCTCGTGGGGATTTCCAGCGGTTCCATGCGGGCATCGCGGGCGGTGGCGTAATGGCGGGCGCGCGCCTGGAACACGTCGTTCTGCACGCTGCCGTTGTACGTTGCGGCGATGGTGCTGCCGAAACTGCCGTAGGTGTTCATGATGCCGTCGAACGCCGATTTGCGCACGTCGCGGCTGTCAGAGCGGATGAACTGGGAATATGTGCCTTCGGTCAGCTCAGCAGTCGTGCCGTCGGGCATCTGCACGGGCGGGAAGGACATATCCACGTCGGTCAGCATCCCGAAGATGTGGTTCGGTGCCTGTGCGACCTGCCCCATCATGGCGAGCAGCTTCTCCTGCTCGGCGGGCAGCGTGTGCGGCTTCTGGCGAATCAGGTTGCGCAGGAACGCGTCATAATCCGCCATTGCCGGATCAGCGGCGATTTCCGCCAGCAGCGCATCATCCAGCGAGAGCAGCTCCGGCTCAAAGAAGGACATCGCGGTGGAAAGCTGTACGCCCATCTGGGACGCGCGGGCGCGAAGTCCCTGCGCAACCGGGTCGCCGTTGTCCGTTTCGCCGCGCAGGAACGCGTAGGAGAAAACGGGCTCAGCCTGCTGATTCAAGTCGAAATACTCGCGAATGGCCTGACGGGGATTCTCGGCGACTTTGCCCTCCCACGCGGCGAACTTCTTGCCGGACGCAAGCACATCCGCCAAAGCGGCCTCCCACGCGGCATCATCAGGGTAAATGTGCGACAAATTCCATTTGTACTGCGCGGGGATTTCCTCACGCTTGCGGAGCTTTGCAGCCATTGTAAGACCTCTTTCTGCCGGGAAAAAACCGGCGTTTCCATTCCATTTCCTAGAGTGTGTTTCTAAATTCGCCCGGCAGCATTTTCGGCATCTTTTCATGCACTTCTGCGTCTTCAAACCTCGATTTACCGCCAGTAAACCTTCGGTTTTCATCCTTGAATTGCAAGAAAATCTGCTCGAAACTGCACCGGTCTCATTTTAGAAACACACTCTATTGTACACGCATTAGCGGAAAAAAGCAAGGCGTATCAGCGGTGCTTTTTCTCGTACGTCAGCGGGCGGCAGGCGCTGGCGCGATCCGACCCGTTGGGGAAGAACGAAATCGCGCCGTCCAGCAGGGTGATTGCGCCCGTTGAGCCGCGCACAACCTGCTTTTCCAGCAGCAGGCGCAGCAGCTTTTCCGTCAGCATCGGCCCGCCGCCGCGCGTCAGGCAGTCCTTCCAGAGGGTGAAGTGGCAGCCGTCCGCAGCGCGGGAGCAGAAAAACGCCTGCGGGCTTTCCAGCACGCCGCCCTTCCGGCAGACCGGGCAGACGCAGCCGTCAATTTTCGCGCCGCGCGTGACCATCGACTGCGTGCGCTTCTTTCGCCGCCCATCATCCGGGAACACCACGTCGGCGCGGTTATTCCGGGCGAAATTCACCAGAAACGTGGAGAATTTGCGGATGCTGTCCATGAACTTGTCCGCGTCCTGTCTGCCGTCGGTGATTTGGTCGAGCGCCAGTTCCCAGCGCCCGGTCATTTCAGGGGAGGACAGCTCCTGCGGCACGATCTGAATCAGCTGCACACCCTTGTCCGTCGCCAGAATCGTCTTGCCCTTGCGGATGGCGTACCCGACCTGAATCAGCCGCTCGATGATGGCGGCGCGGGTCGCGGGCGTGCCGATGCCGCTGCCCTTCATCTGCCGCGCGATTTCCTCGTCGGTGGATTCGCGCCCGGCGGTTTCCATCGCGGAGAGCAGGGACGCGTCGTTGTGCTGCGCCGGGGGCTTGGTCTGGTCGCTCTTGACCTCGGCGGAGCGGACGGTGCGCGTGTCGCCGGGGGATAGCGGGGGCAGGGCGGTTTCCTCCTCGGCGTCGGCGGATTTTTTCTTCGCGCCCCCGGTTTTCGGCGGATTCGCCAGCGGCGGCACATCCCGCCAGCCGTTTTGCAGCACGACGCGCCCGTTCGTGCGGAATTGGTGCTCGCCGACCCCGGTGATGACCTTCGTCGCGTCGTACTCGCACGCGGGATAGAACGCCGTCAGCATCCGCCGGACGACCATATCGTACAGCTGCCGTTCGTCTTCGGGCAGGCTGTCCAGATTGATTCGCTTCGGCGTGGGCAGAATCGCGTGGTGGTCGGTGACCTTCGTTTCGTCAATCGTGCGCTTGCTGACGGGCAGCTTTCCATCCGGCAGCGCGTCCGGCACAAGCGCCTGATAGCTTTCCGGCAGCACCTTCATCGTCTGCACAACGCGCGGAATCATGTCCGGCGGCAGATAGCGGCTGTCCGTGCGCGGGTAGGTGAGGGCTTTGTGCGTTTCGTAGAGCGACTGGGCGAGCTTGAGCGTCTTGTCGGCGGTGAAGCCGAGCAGGCGGTTCGCGTCGCGCTGGAGGCTGGTCAGGTCGTAGAGCTGGGGCGGCAGGTCGCGGCGGCGGGCGGTTTCCGCGCTTATCACTGTGGCGGATTGATTCTTGATTTGCGCGGCGAGGGCTTTCGCGTCGTCGATTTTGGGGATGTGCGTGTCCGGCTCCAAGCCTTCGCGGAAGTACATGCCGCGGTAGTCGCCGAAATCCGCCGTGACGGTCGCGTATTCTTCCGGCTTGAAGTCCTCAATTTCCTTCCGCCGCTTGACCAGAATCGCCAGCGTCGGGGTCTGCACGCGCCCGACGGACAGCAGCGCGTCATAGCGCAGGGTAAAAGCGCGGCTGGCGTTCATGCCCACAAGCCAATCCGCCTGTGAACGGCACTGCGCGCTGCGGTACAAGCCGTCGTAGTCGCTGCCGCTGCGGATGGCGCGGAAGCCCTCCTGAATCGCCTCATCCGTCATGGAGGAAATCCACAGGCGGTCGAAAGGCTTCTTGCAGGCCGCTTTTTCGTAGATGTAGCGGAAAATCAGCTCACCCTCGCGCCCCGCGTCGGTTGCGCAGATGAGCCGGTCGGTTTCCGGCGCGTTGATGAGATTGCGGACGACGGCAAACTGATCGCGGCTGCTGGCAATGACTTTCAAGGGGATTTCGGCGGGCAGAATCGGCAGCGTATCAAACGACCAGCGCTTGTACTTTTCATCGAGCTCGTCCGGCTCAACCAGCGTCACCAGATGCCCGACCGCCCACGTCACGACCCAGTCGCCGCCCGTCAGGCAGCCGCGCCCGCTGCTCTGGCAGCCAAGCACGCGGGCAATATCGCGCCCCACGCTCGGTTTTTCCGCAATGACTACTGTACGCCCCATAGGTGAGAATCCTCCTGATGATGTATATCCGTGCCTTTTTTATGCAGAAATCCGCATGAACAAATTCCATTATACCATATTTGACGGCTTGAAGCAAGCATGGTATAATAGGAGGGAAACCTGTCGGAAGATGGTACGGAGGTCGGCTTGCATGGCAATGTTTTCCTTTGACGAGCAGGCGGCGCTGTTTGACGTAACGCCGCTGCCCAACCAGTTCATCCTTAATTATCTGCCCGAAGCGTCGGGGGACGCGGTGCGCGTGTACCTCTTCGGCTTGGTGGCGTGCTATCATCACGAGGCCATCAGCGATTTGCAGCAAATGGCGCGGGAGCTGAACATGACGGAGGATGATATTCGCGCGGCGTACCGCTACTGGGAGCGCAAGGGGCTGGTGCAGCGCGTGGCGGATAATCCGCCGCAGTACCGCTATCAGAACATCTATCAGGTGATGATGACGGGCGCACAGGCGCAGATTGACCCCGCGTACGAGCAATTCGCGGAAGCCATCTACGGCGTGTTCGACAACGACCGCCGGCTGCATGGCAAGGACGTCAGCCAATGCTATGAGTGGGTGGAGCAGATGCACCTGCCGCCGGACGTGGTGATTGCCATGATGCGCCACATGGTGCAGAAGCACGGCAAGAACGTGAGCATGAAAAAAGCCGAGCAGATGGCGATGCGGCTGGCGGACGAAAAGGTGCAGACGGTGGAGGAGGCGCAGGAGATTTTCCGGCGCGACCAGACCGTTTGGAGCGGCAGCAAGAAGGTGCTGGAGAAGCTGGGCCTGCGCCGCTACCCGACCGAGCCGGAGCAGACGATGTACAGCAAGTGGCTGGTGGACTGGCAGTTCACGCCGGATGCAATCCTGCGCGCGGTGGATGAAACCATCAAGAGCAGCAACCCGTCGTTTGCGTATCTGGACGGGATTTTGAAGCGGCTGCACGAGCAGGGGAATGTGCGCACGGAGCAGGATGTGTCGGGCGATATCGAGGGCAGCCGGAAGGAAAACGAGCCTATCAAGCAATTCCTGCGCGCGCTGGGCAATTACAGCATTACCATCAACGACACGACGAAAGCGACGTACAAGAGCTTTCAGACCATGTACCCTGACCCGGTGATTCTGCTGGCGGCGCAGCAGTGCGCCAAATGGGGCATGACGACGCTGCAGGACGTGATGCAGACGCTGATGGCGTGGCAGAACCGCAGCCTGCGCACGCTGCCGGAAATTGACGCGTACATGCGGCAGATTGACGAGCAGAACGAGTTCCTGATTGTGCTGTATCAGGCGATGCAGCTGGACGAAAAGACGAAGCCGAACGCCGCCGACCGCGCCCTTGTGAAGCAGTGGACGGAGGAATGGTGGTTCGCGCAGATGTTTGTGCTGGGCTGCGCGCCGTGGGCGGCAGGGAAGAAATCACCGATGGCATACCTCAACAAGATGTTGAAAGTTTTCCGGGAAAAAGGCATCACGACGATGGAGGCGGCAAAGGCGGAGCGCGAACGCTTCGAGCAGCAGCCGAGCCAATCCACCGCACCCGCCGCGCACGCGCCGAAGGTCGTCGGGGAGCAGCAGTACACCCAGCGCACCTACACGCCGACGCAGGATGCTATGGACGCCATGATGCAGGAGTGGGAGGAAAGCCATGCGTAAGGAAATCATGCAGGCGCTGCAGCAGGAGTACGAGCAGCAGCGCCTCAAAAATTCGCAGGAGGAGCTTCGGCGGCGGCAGGAGGTTATCACCCGCTGCCCGGAGATTGGGCAGTACCTCGCCGAGCGGCAGAACCTGATTTTCGGCGGCGTGCGCGGCATTCTGAACGGCAAAGCGGCGGCGGATGACCTGCCCGCCCGCATGGACGTGATGAACAAGCGCATCGCCGATTTGCTCCGCCAAAGCGGCTTCCCGGCGGATTATCTTGACCCCGTCTACCGCTGCAAGCAGTGCCGCGACACGGGCTACGTTGGCGAGCCGATTCGCGAAATGTGCCCGTGCCTGCGCAGTGCCTTCTATGCGCGGCTGTACCGCGAGGTCGGCTTGGGCGAAAAAGCGGAGCAGTCGTTCGCCGCGTTTGACCCGAATGTGTTCTCCGACCAGCCGCTGCCGGGCAAAAAGTACAGCCAGCGGCAATTGATGGACATGCTGCGCCACCAGTGCGAGCAGTATGCCGAAAAGTACCCCAGCGCCGCGACGATGGATCTGCTGCTGATGGGGCAGAGCGGTCTGGGCAAAACGTACCTAATGCACGCCATCGCGAAGCGATTGCTGGAGCGCGGCTTCAACGTGATGATGATCAGCGCCTACCGCTTCCTGGACGTCGCCCGCCGCGCGTACTTCTCCGGCAAACAGGAGGAAATGGACACGCTGATGGATACCGACGTGCTGATGATTGACGACATGGGCGTTGAACCGCTGATGGAGAACATCACCATCGTGCAGTGGTTCAACCTCATCAACGAGCGGCAGCTGCGCGGCAAAGGCACGGTCATCAGCACCAATTTGAACGTGGAGGAGCTGCGCCGCCGCTACACCGAGCGCATCACATCCCGCTTGCTGGATGGAAAGCAGTGTATGCTGCTGCAATTCTTGGGCGACGACGTAAGGAGGAACAAGGCGTGATTCAGCTTTATATCAGCAAGAAGAATTTCGATGCGCAGAAGGCAGAGCGCTTCTTCAAGGAGCGCCGCGTGCAGGTGCAGGTGATGGATTTGAAGAAGCACAAGCTGGGCGAGCGCGAATTGCAGACGATGGCGAAAGACGTGGGGATGCAGGGGCTTCTTGACCGCGAGGACAAGCGCGCGAAGGAGCATCCCGCATGCTACTGCAACATTGACAGCGTGATTATGACCGCGATTCAGGAAAACCCGTGGCTGCTGAAATCCCCCATCGTCCGCAGCGGACAAAAATGCACCATCGGCTACCAGCCCGAAATCTGGGAAAGCTGGCTGAAGGCGGATAAATAACGGCTCAGGCGAAGCACCAAAAAAAGCTGCACGCGGAAGAAGCATGAAAATGCGACCAACTCAATCGCGAAAAGGGGTCAAGGGGCAATTGCCCCTTGCAGGGTCAAGGGACAGCGTCCCTTGTGGGGTTTGGGGCAACGCCCCAACTGTTACACCGTTAAATCTACTCCAAGAGAAAAGGGTAGTATGGCAACTGGGTCGCAGGCAGCGAAGCGTCCCTGCGCAGTAACTTTGCGCGTCCGCAGACGCGCCCCCAAGCTGCTTTTTCCACCAAGATTTCGTGAAGCCCCCAATAATTCCGCATTCCGAATTAAAAAACCGCCTGCCCACGCCAATCATCGCATGAGCAGGCTTTCCTTCATTCCAAATAGAGTGCGGATGCCGCCGCGACCCCCGCGTCGTGCGTAATCGTCAGCAGCAGATGTCCCGGATAGCGCAACGCCGCTTCGCCGGATAGCGCCGCCGTCGGCTGCCCCTGCGCCGTGTGCGAAATGGCAATCTCCGTCAGCGGGAAGGCAATGCCGCAGCCGAGCGCCTTGACGATGGCTTCCTTCGCCGCGTACAGCCCCGCCAGCGTGTCCGCCGCCGACGCGCCGCGGCTGCGCAGGTACGCGATTTCCTCTTTCGTCAGGATGCGCTGGAGGAAATGCGTGTTGTCAAGCTGCTGTGCCATCCGCGCAATGTCGCAGATATCCAGCCCGATGCCGCGCAGCTCAGACATAGCCCATGACCCCGCGCACGGATACGTCGCCGGACAGCACGCGCTGCAATACGCCGCTTTCGTCGCGCACCAGCAGCGCACCCGTCTCGTCAATGTCCTCCGCCGTGCCGATGAAGTCAATCTCTGTGCCGATGACGTGCACCCGGCTGCCCAGCGTGCAGCAGTGGCGGCGGTACGCTTCCTGTATGCCGGGGAAGCCGTGCTCCTCCAGCAGCGTCATGTTGTCCTCCAGCGCCTTCAGGTAGTGCACGACAATCTCCCGGCGCACGGGCGGATTGGCGAATTCCTCCAAGGCGGCGGCGCGGTCAGACAGCTCCGGCGGATATGCCCCGCGCAGCACGTTCAGCCCCGTGCCGACGACAACGTACTCAATCTGGTCGAGGTCGGCGCTGATTTCCAACAGAATGCCGCACAGCTTTTTGCCGGAGAACACAAGGTCGTTGGGCCACTTAATCTGCGCGTCAATGCCCGTCACTTCGCGGACGGCGTGCGCCATCGCCATCGCGGTCGCGAGGGTAATCAGCGGCGCGTTTTTCGGCGGGAGCTTCGGCCGCAGGAGGACGCTCATCAGGATCGCCTGCCCCGCGGGGGCTGACCATGTGCGCCCCAGCCGCCCTTTGCCTGCCGTCTGGCATTCGCACAGGCACAGGCTGCCGCTCGGCGCGCCCTGCACCGCCATCTGCTTCACCAGCGTGTTGGAGGATGTGATGGTGTGCTCGTAGTGGTTAATGGCACGTCCAAGCGTCTTGGTCGTCAGCTGATTCACCCAGAAAATGGGGTCAAGGCTGTCGCCGGGGATGAGGCGGTAGCCGCGGCGGCCGGCGGCTTCAATCTGCCAGCCCTCTTCGCGCAGCTGGGCAATGCGCTTCCACACGGCGGCGCGGCTGATGCCCAGTTCCTGACTGATTTTTTCGCCGGAGACATAATCGCCGCCGGAGAGGATTGCAAGAATATCATTCATTGGTTTCATCTCCTGAAAAGAGGTGCTTCTGTTGGAATATATGGTTTTGCCGGAGCAGGACGGAATGCGCCTGCGCGATGTACTGCGCCGCGTGATGGGCGTGAGCTACACGGCGATGAAGTCCGCCAAGTGGAACGGCGGCATCACGGTGGACGGCGTCGTGACCCCGGTGGATGCGTTTGTGTGCGCCGGGCAGGTGGTGGCAATCCGCTTCCGGGAGAACGCCCCGGTGTACGCGGTCAAGCCGTATGACCTGCCGCTGACCATTGCGCATGAGGATGACTGGCTGTTCGTGATTGACAAGCCCGCCCCGCTGGCGAGCCAGTCCAGTGCCCTGCACCCGGACGACACGCTGGAAAACGCGCTGTACGCCCATTTGCGCTGTCCGGCGGATTTCGTCTACCGTCCGGTGAATCGGCTGGATAAGGGCACAAGCGGGCTGATGATTGTCGCCAAGGACGCGCATATTCAGCACCGTTTGCAGGCGCTTCTGCATACGCCGGAGTTCATCCGGACGTATCAGGCGGTGGTGGAGGGCTGCCCGGATGACGACTGCGGCGTGATTGACGCGCCCATCGGCAAGGAGGACGCCGCCAGCATCCGCCGTATCGTGACCGCATCCGGCAAGCCGTCGGTGACGCACTATCGCGTGCTGAAACGCGGGAAAACGCGCGCGCTGGTGGAGCTGACGCTTGAAACTGGGCGCACGCACCAAATCCGCGTACACATGGCGTCTATCGGCTGTCCGGTCGTCGGGGATTTCCTCTACGGCACGGAAATTCCGCAATTGCCGGGGCGGTTCGCGCTGCACGCCAGCGCCTTGACGCTCCATCACCCGATGACGGGGGATTGGCTGTCGCTTACTTCGCCTTTGCCGGCGTCGCTTGCGACACTGCTTGACTGATGGCGGATTGCAGGAAGTCCAAACCCCGCTGCCGCTGGATGGCAAGCTGCTCGTCCACCACGGAAAAATCCGGATGTGTGGGGTCGGCGACTTGCAGCGTGCGCAGCAGCTGGTCAACGCGGCTGTTGCGGCTTTCGGGGTCGTCCTCGCGGTAGCGGCGGAGAATTGTGCAGGGCGTGTGCAGCAGGAGGGAAAACGCGGCGGCGTGGAAACTGTCCGTCAGCACCATGCTCGCGCCCGCAATCAGAGAAAGCCACTGCGCGGGGGTCACGCCCTTTGCCAGTGGATACGCGGACTGGAGGGCTGATTCCGTCCGCGGAATGACGCGCACGCCCAGACCTGTTTTCTGCCGAATCTGCTCCACCTGCGTCCAGTACGCGGGATTGTCCGCCAGGAAGAAGCACAGAATATCATTGCCCATCGGAATGTCGCCGCCGATGAGTTCCAGCCACTTTTCGCGCGGCAGGAGCATCACGGGGTCGGGCATGACGGCGGGCTTTTTGCCGATGAGCGCTTGCAGGAGCGCCGCGCCCTCTTCCTCCCGGACGGAGATGGCGGCGAACCCCCGTATCAATGCGGCGATTTTGCGCCCTTTCGCGCTGTCCGTCATCGTCGATACGCCCAGCGACGGCGCGTAGGCGACTTTCGGCTTCTTCGTGAAATTCAGGAAATACGCCGGATTGAGCCACGTCGGCGACCAAATCTGGTCTGACCCGCAAATCAGCGCGTCGTATATCAGCGCCTGATGCGCCAGCGCGCTCTGGTCGCGGCAGATGGGCGACAAAATCATCTGCGTCTGCCGGAACTCATCAAAGCCCTCGTTCAGCCCGCGCGCCGCGCTGCGCTTTTTCATGCCGTCCAAAATCAGGCGGGGCGAATTGCCGCTGCACAGCAGATTCTTCATCTTTTCCGTCTGCGAGGGAACATAGTCGATATGCTCCGCGTCGTACCCCAGGGAACGGACGGCGTTTTGCAGCGCCCACGCTTGAAGAATCGACCCGTAATTGTCGTTGTGCAGGAAGGTCATGATGCCGATTCGTGCCATGCGCTCACCTCTATCGCGAAAGTTCGCTATCATTATAGCATACTTCTTCGCTGGAAGCAAACAAAACCGCGAAATCCGCTGGACAAGCGGCGCGAATCGGCGTACAATGGGGTGGGGATTTACGACTGCACGCTTTCCAGCCACTTCTCCAGCGTGACCTCGTCATCGAACCCCAGCCCGGGACGAACCTCCTCCTGCACATCGTCCGGCAAGTCGCTCAGCGGCACGCCGAGTTCGCGCACCAGCGCCAGCGCGTCGCCGTAGCGGTTGCGGAAGATGCACAGCTGCCCGCTTTCGTCCGGCATCAGCACAACATGCTCCGGGCAGTAGAGGGCAAGCGCGCGCGCCATGCTCACCTGCGCGGGTGAAAACGACGTGATGACCCACTGGTCGTACTTCGCGGCGAGTTCGTCCTTCGTCATGCCGGCCAGTTCGGCTGGCAGGCGCTGGCGGCGCGTCATTTCGTGCCCGCAGGGGGAAAAGGTGACGCGCTGGAGCAGCTCGCACTCGGCGCTCAGGCGGGCGGAGGCGTCGGAGGCGGTCAGTGCGCCGTCCTCGGCGTCGGGCGCGGCGGCGCGGCTGGGCTTCAAGCCGAAGCAGAGCAGCAGGGCGAGCGCCGTCAGCATCAGCACCCCGCGCAGCAGGGCGGCACGGTCAACGGTTGCGCGAATGACGGAATCCTTGCGTTTTTTGTCCATGTTCATCGCTCCTTTCTGCCTTAGCATGGCAGCGCGGCGCGAAATCCATTCATCACATAAAGGAGATTTTTTTGATGATTCAGGCGGTTTTGTTTGATTTGGACGGTACGCTGACGAACACGATTGACGACATTGCCACGGCGATGAACCGTGCCTTGCGCCTGCACGGGCTGCCCGGCTGGGAGACGAAGGAATACTGCTACCTCGTCGGCAACGGCGCGAAGATTCTGGCGCAGCGGGCGGTTCGCGACCGGCAGGACTTGGCGGACGCGGTGCAGGCGGAGTATCAGGCGTACTACGAGAAGCATACGCAGGTGAAAACGCAGCCCTACGACGGCATTCCGGAGCTGCTGCACGCCTTGGCGGAGCGCGGTTTGAAGCTGGCGGTGCTCTCCAATAAGCCCGACGCGGATACGAAGAACGTCATCAGCCACTTCTTCCCGGATGTACCGTTCAGCGTCGTGCGCGGGCAGGTGGAGGGCGTGCCGGTGAAGCCGGACAAGGCGGGCGCGCTGCTGGTGGCGGAGCAGCTCGGCATTGCCCCGGCGGATTTCCTCTATCTGGGCGACACGAAGGTGGACATGACCTGTGCGTGCAGCGCGGGCATGAATCCAGTGGGCGTGCTGTGGGGCTTCCGCACGGCGCAGGAGCTGCTGGACAATGGCGCGAAGGTGCTGATCGCCCACCCGATGGAGCTGTTGGAGAAATTCAACTTGTAACAAATGCGTAATAGTTCTTTACAATTGCGTGATTTTCTGATACAATAGCCACAGTACCTGTGGGAATCTCTGATTCATTCGGCAGCCATCTGGCGAATGTCTTTTCCGCCATCTGACTACCTCATTTCATCAGAGCTTCCCGGATTATTTGGAGGGGAATGCTATGAAAAAGAGCATCGTGCGTGTGCTGGCGCTGGTGCTGATGCTGACGCTGGTCATCACAAGCAGCGCGGCAGCCTTGAAGCTGCAGAAGAACGACAAGAGCGACAATGTGCGCCGCTTGCAGCAGGCCTTGACGCAATTGGGCTACTACTCCGGCACGGTGGACGGCAGCTTCGGCAGCGGCACGAAGGCGGCGGTGAGCGCGTTCCAGCAGGCGAACAGCCTGACGGTGGACGGTATCGCCGGTTCCGCGACGATTGCTCTGCTGGAAAAGCAGACGGGCATTGACATTGACGGCAATTCGTCGTCCTCCTCTTCGACCGCGACGGGGCTGTTCAAGGGCGATTACAGCAAATTGCAGTACACCTCCAGCGGCTCGCGCGTGCGGGTGCTTCAGCAGGCGCTGAAGGACTTGGGCTTCACCATCTCCAAGGTGGACGGCGTGTTCGGGCAGTCCACGTTTGAGGCGGTCATGGCGTTCCAGAAGGCGACCGGGCTGACCGTGGACGGCAAGGCGGGCAGGAACACGCTCGTCAAGCTGGAAAGCTACTTCGACAGCAATGGCAACGTCACGCAGCCGATGATTACGCCCAAGCCCACCGCGGATTTGGACAACATCGCCTATGGCATCCCGACCCGCACGCTCCGCGAGGGCATGGGCGGGCAGGATGTGCTGTACACGCAGGACCGTCTGGCGGCGCTGGGCTACCTGACCGGCATCTCCGACGGGCAGTACGGCGCGGCGACGAAGGCGGCGGTTCTTGCCTTCCAGAAGAAGAACGGTTTGTCCGCTGACGGCGTTCTGGGCACAAACACCCGCAAGCGCCTGTTCTCCGAAGGCGCGATCGGCGCGAAGGAAACGTCGCAGCCTGACGGCGTGGGCGAGCGCAAGCTGACGCTGGGCATGAAGGGCGACGACGTGAAGAGCGTGCAGACGAAGCTGATTGCGCTGGGCTACCTGACGGGCAAGGCGGACGGTGTGTACGGCACGGCGACGGAAAGCGCGATTCGCCGCTTCCAGACGCGCAATGGGCTTACGTCCGACGGCATCTGCGGCGAGGACACGGTCAAGGCGCTGTACAGCAGCACCGCGATTGACGCGGGCAGCTCCGTCACGCCCTCTCCCAAACCGGTGGATGAAAGCGCACCCACGCGCATCCTGCGCCCCGGCATGTCCGGCGACGACGTGAAGAGCGTGCAGAGCCGCTTGGACAAGTTCGGCTACTACTCCGGCGCGCTGGATGGCATCTACGGCGCGGCGACGGTGGCGGCGGTTCAGGCGTTCCAAGCGCGCAACGGCTTGACGGCGGACGGCAAAGTCGGCGCGAACACGGTCAAAATCCTCTATTCGAACAATGCGATTGCGGCTGATCCGTCGGCTGCCACGCCCACGCCGACCCCCACGCAGTCCTTCGGCATCGTGCCCACACGCACCCTCCGCGAAGGCTCGTCCGGCGACGACGTGAAGAGCGTGCAGAGCCGCTTGAAGGCGCTGGGCTACTACACGGGCACGGTGGATGGCAACTACGGCACGGGCACGATGGCGGCGGTTGCGTCGTTCCAGCTGCGCAACAATTTGAGCGCGGACGGTGTGGCGGGCAAGCGCACCTACAAGAAGCTGTATTCTTCGGATGCGCTTGCTGCCATCAGCACGCCGACGTCCACCCCGACCACGGGCGTGACGCGTCCGACCCGCCTGCTCTATTCCGGCTGCACGGGCGACGACGTGAAGAGCGGCCAGCAGCGCTTGAAGGATTTGGGCTACCTGACGGACAAGGTGGACGGCAAGTACGGCGCGAACACCGTCGCCGCCATGCGTGCGTTCCAGCTGCGCAACGGCTTGACCGGCTCCGGCAACGGCGATACGGCGACGTACACCATCCTCTACTCCGTCAACGCGATTACGGCGGAGGGCAAGCAGGTTGATTCCAACACGCCGACGGTGTACACCAACCTGAAAGTCGGCGCGACGGGCGACGCGGTGCTGCGCCTCCAGCAGGCGCTGAGCAACCTGCGCTATACCGTGACCATCAACGGCACTTATGACGAGACGACCCGCGCGGCGGTGCTGGCATTCCAGAAGCGCAACGGGCTTGCCCCGGACGGCATCGCGGGCGTGAACACGCAGACGAAGCTGTACACGGGCGACTGCGTGACCGGCGATACCGCGCTCCCGGACGATAACAAGTCAGAACCGGGCAATAACGGCGGCTCCTTCGGCAATGGTCCGGCAAAGAGCCAGATTAAGCTGCAGATGTGGTACACGGAAATCAAGCCGACCATCAAGAGCGGGCAGACGGTGCTAGTCTATGAGCCGAGAAGCGGTTCCTCCTTCCGCCTGCGCTTCTACTCCTTGGGTCGTCACGCGGACTCTGAGCCGCTGACGGCGCAGGATACCGCGATTATGAAGGCGGCGTGGGGCGGCAAGTTCTCGTGGGACGAGAAGCCGGTGTATGTCCTGCTGCCCAGCGGCACATGGGTGCTGGCCTCCATGCACTGTATGCCCCACCTCTCCGGCAGCATCAAGGATAACGACTTCGACGGGCATTTGTGCGTCCATTTCCCGCGCACGATGGAGGAAACCGCGAAGCTCGACCCGAAGAACGGCGTGCGGCATCAGAAGGATATCCGCAAGGCGTGGAAGGCGCTGACGGGCGAGGATATCACTTGGTAAGCGGATTATCCGCAAAATAGGGCATCCTGCGGTCAGATGGCGAAAAAAGCTGTCTGACCGCGTTTTTTGGGGGGGCGTAAAAATCCCCCGAAAGGCTTGCCAATCGGACGGGAATATGGTAGAATGTACATGTCAAAATCGGCAAGTATCACTCGTTTTCGGATGGGCAGAAAGGAGAAGCGCGGTGGCTGCAACGCTGTCTGTGGTCGTTCCGGTGTATGGGACGAAACGGGATTTGCCCGCGTGTCTGGAGTCGCTGCGCACGCAGTCGCTGCGGGACGCGGAGTTCCTGCTGGTGGATGATGCCTCGCCGGATGGCGCGGGCGCGGTGCTGGCGGAGTATGCCCGGCGCGACAGCCGCTTTCGAGTGCTGACGCATTCGCAGAACCGCGGACTTTTCGCGGCGCGGATGACCGGCGCGGACGCGGCGACGGGCAAGTACCTCGCTTTTCTGGACAGCGATGATTTTGTGTCGGTGGATTTTTACCGTGCCGCCGTCGCGCTGGCGGAAGAAAACGACTTTGACCTCGTGATGGGCGACACGGTCTGGCAGCGCGAAAACGGCGACCGCTTCGTGCGCCCGGTTCATGCGGACTGTGTGCTGGAGGACGAGCTGCGCGGCAATGCGGTGCGGGATGCGTTTTTTCAGCAGGCGATGACGTGCTACAGCTTCCACACCATTTGGAACAAGGTGATTCGACGCGATTTGTGGCTGCGGTGCGCGCCCTACTACGCGCCGCTGGCGAAAAAGCACATTGTGATGACGGAGGACATTGCGTTTTCCGTCGTGCTGTATTTCTTTGCGCAGGGTTTCGGGCGGCACCGCGGCGACGGCGTGTTCTACTGTGAACATCCGTCGTCCTCGACGGGGGCGGCGGGGAATCCGGCAAAATTCCGCAAAAATTACGCCGATATTGCGCAGGTGTTTGCCTTTGCGGATGAATTTCTGCATCAGCAGGGGGCGAATCAAGCGCGTCAGCAGCTGCAAAAGGCGCGAAAGTGGTATGCGCGGATGTGGGCGGAGCAGGCGCGGAAGGCGGCGAATCAGCCGGAAATCAGCCGCTTGACGGCGGCTCTCTGCCCGGATTTTTCGCTGGATAAGGACGCGAATCTGCCGGAAATCTTCTGGTTCGACCAGCCGATGACCCCGTGGCGGGACGGGACGGAGCGCATCAAGCGCGCAATTCTGGGGCTGGACGGCATCGACTGCCCGGTGATTTCGCTGGATGTGTTCGACACGCTGATTCTGCGCCCCTTCTGCACACCGATTGACCTCTTCCACACGCTGGAAGGCAAATGGCAGCGGGCGGCGCGGCGGAACATGACCTCCTTCGCACAGGCGCGGATAGAGGCGGAAAGCTGCGCGCGCGCGTGGCTGCCCGAAACGCAAGCTGACGTGACGATGTGGAACATTTACAGCGCCATGATGCAGAATCTGGGCGTGTCGGACGACTGCGTGGGGCAAATGACCTACAACGAGCGGGAGGCGGAGGTGCATTTCTGCCGCCCGCGCAAAACCGGCGTGCAGCTGTTCAATCTGGCGAAGGCGGCGGGAAAGCGCGTCGTGCTGACGTCGGACATGTACCTTGACGCGGACACGATTCGGCGGATGCTGGAAAAATGCGGCGTTCGCGGCTGGGACGGCTTCTTCCTCTCGAATGAGCAGAACGCGCTGAAATGGAACGGCGCGCTCTATCGCAAGCTGACGGCGCAACTGGGCGTGAAGCCGGATAACGTGCTGCACATCGGCGACAATGCGAAAATCGACGTGGAGGCCGCGAAAAAAGCGGGTTTGCGGGCGATGCTGCTGCCGCGCCCGGCGGACGTTTTCATGGATGCGGACTGCACGCAGATGGCGAATCTGGGACACGGGTGTCTGGCGGGCTTCACGACGGCGGACGCCATGCAGCCGCTGGCGCTCAGGTGCGCACAAGGGCTGGCGGCAAACCGCTTCTTTGACGACGGCTATGCCCCCGCGACGGCGGATTCCGCGTTTGCGGCGTATCCGTCCCGGCTGGGGTACTACGCCGTCGGCACACACCTGCTGGCGCTGGCAAAGTGGCTGCTGTGCCGCTGCCGGGCGGATGGCGTAAAGCGGCTGGTGTTCCTCGCGCGGGATGGTGCGCTGCTGCGGCAGGCAGTCGAGCTGCTGCGCCCGGACGCGGATGCTGTCGAAACAGACTACATTCCCGCGTCGCGGCGGTGCTTGCTGCCCGCGCTGATGGCGAATCCGACCGACTGGGCGGCGCTGCCGGTGCGCTGGACGGTCTACACGCCTGAAAAAACGCTGAAGCTGCTGTCCTTCTGCACGCTTGACGCACCGGAAAGCGAACTGCACCATCAGGCGGAGGCGGCGGGTTTCCCGTGGCAATCGCCGTTTCAGGAGAAAACGCGCTGGGAATCGTTTCTGCGCTTCTTCCGCGATAAACTCTACGACGGCTGCCGTCATCAGGCGGCATACAGCGCGGCACGGGCGTATTATGAGGAAAAACTGCCGGAAGGCGCGGCGTGCTTTGATATGGGGTACAGCGGGCGCTTGCAGGCGGCGCTCTGCCAGCTGACGCAGCGCGCGGTTCCGGTCTACTACGTCCATGCGGACGGGCGGAACAGCGAGCGCTTGTCCGCTGCGTATGATTTTCCTGTGCACTGCTTCTATCCGATGCCGCCCGCCATGTCCGGCGCGTTCCGCGAGTTCCTGCTGTCCTCCGACGAAGCGCCCTGCATGGGCTTCGAGCGGCAGAATGCGCGTGTCGTCCCGGTGTACGCGCAGGAGGGGCGCAATGAAGCCGCGCATTTCCTGTCGACCTGCGTCCAGCATCATGCGCTGCGGTTCGTGCGCGACTTCCACGATACCTTCGCCGGAACGGGCGTGATGCAGTCACTTGACAATCCCGGCGTGCAGCTGGCAATGTCGCTGCCCTTCGAGGGGGCGCTGCGGCAGCTGCCCGAAGCGGACGCGGAGCTGCTGCGGAACATCCCGTTTGAGGACATGGTGTTCGCGGGGGAGAACGCGCTGGATTTGCGGACGCTGGTGCGCGACCAGTCGGCGGAGGCGGCGGTTGCGGCGCACGAGCTGGGCGCGGCGGACGCGCCGAGCCGCATGATTGGCTTCATCCCGGAGCAGACCGGGCTGGTGAAGCGGACGATTGGCTTCCTGCTGTTCGACCGCGAAACGTTTCGGAAGAAGCTGCGCAAGCGGATGCACCGTTCTCAAAAATAAACACGCGGGTAAATTATGCAGTTGTCACCAACTCAATCGCGAAAAAGGGAGTCCAGAGGGTCGAAGACCCTTTGGCGG
>ENA-ORUN01000331-ORUN01000331.1-human-gut-metagenome-genome-assembly--contig:-NODE-331-length-58987-cov-13.623651_pt1 | contig 58987 bp, 50 predicted proteins | sample MGYA00242080_ERZ509209 | MGnify/ENA primary metagenome ERZ509209 (study PRJEB26280, sample SAMEA2338786) | human gut metagenome | biome: human gut; feature: human-associated habitat; material: faeces... | reverse complement strand
ATCAGATTTAAGGTGTCTTTCTTTTATGCAAAATCACGAACTTGCTCATTTATAGTACTAAAGATAAAATCTGAGATACAGTAGTACTTGTGTCTTAGATTTTATTTTTTACCGAAAAGAAGAGGAGGAGAAATATGCCAAAAGAATTTGATTTTGACAAAGAATTCGAAAACATGATGACCAGTAATAAACTGGATACAGTTGTATTACTGGGACATATAAATCCGGATGGGGATGCGGCAGGATCTGTCATGGGATTAGCACATTACATAAAGGTAAACTATCCTCAGTATGAAGTGCTTCCATATCTGGCGGATACAATAGATAAAGGCCCTAATAAGATCATAAAGACAGATAAAGTATTTAATCCATTTGAAAAACCGAACGTAGAAGGAAAAAAGTTTGCAGTTATTGTGTGCGATAATGCAGTGATCGTGCGTATGGCAGGAAGAGAATATTATGAAGTTGCTACGGCATCAATGGTTATTGATCACCATGCATCTAATGAAGGATATGGAAACATTAATTATACGAAAGTTTCAGAAGCCTGTGCAGAGAATGTTTTTTACATACTGGACAAAAATAGTCTAGAAAAAGCGACAACTTTAGAACTTCATCCAACAGCTGCTGATTATATCTACCTGGGAATCATACAGGATACAGGAGGTCTTGCCAGGGCAAAGGAAAGTACTCTGTATGCGGTAATGACATTGCAGGGAATTGGCGTAAAACACAGTGATATTATGAAAACGATGCATAATGATACGCTGGAAAGCTTACAGAAGAAAGCCCTTTTATTAAATAAGGCGTTTTGTGTACTGGATGGCAAAGTAGCGTATGTTTGTGTAGATCAGAAAGAGAGCAAAGAAAAAGAAATCCGTTATGAAGATATCCATCCAATTGCAGAAATTCTTCGGGATTGCGAGGATATAGAGCTGAGCTTTACCATGTATGAGGAAGCTGAGAATAAATGGAGATGTTCTTTCAGATCTGATGGTGAATGGATTGACGTCAATGAATTGCTGACTCCTTTTGGCGGTGGAGGACATGCCGCTGCCGCGGGACTGAAAAAGACAACGGATGATGTGGAAAAACTAAGGGAAGCTATTTTTGAACGGATCAAGGATTTGAGAGAATAAATGTGAAAAATAGTATAAGAAATGAAACGAGCCGGTGCTTATTGCTGCTGCGATAGGCACCGGCTTTTTGCTCTCATAAATGACGGTTTAAGCTGAAAATACCAAAGATATCAAAAGAGTGAAAGAAAAACTTTGCACATGATTATAGTGAAAAAAATAACTGAGGCTTTTTTGAAAATTCGACAATAAAGTACTATAAATAGTATTATAAAAACTTATATGTACGATAAATGGGATGTAATATAAAAAAATATATATAAAAAAGAAAGACGAGAAAAGAAGTGCGATATAATGCACACATAAAAGGCGAGAAATAAAACGAAATACAAAATAATGCACAGACCCAAGAGCTTACTTTATCTGAATAGCTTATTTGATATATTTTATGTGGGATATAGTTGACCTATGACAGATATTGGGTATAATTACTTTAAATAATAAGAAAAAGTGAGAAATTACGATAATAACAGAAGGGAGATTTTATGATGGATCTTATGCAGGAAGCTATTCTTCTGGGATTTTCCGGGGCGGCTGTCATGGATACGAAAGAGCTTGTCTTTGTGCCGGAATACCGGACATTTTGTGAAGAAAATTTATGCGGCTGTTATAATGTAAATCCAGCCTGTCCACCCGAAAGTGGAACCGTGGAAGAGATGAAACAGCGTGCATTAAGTTATGAAAAAACACTGGTGCTGCAGACAATGCAGGAGGATCTGCACGATCCGGCGGAATACAAAAAAGCAAAACTGCTGCAGAATAAAATGACAGAAGAACTCGCAGAGAAGATGAAAGCAGACGGAAAGACAGATCTGCTGATCATGAGTGCCGGTCCGTATAAACATAATTCCTGTATGTCGGCATACTGTGTGGACGCACAGAAAATGGCAGATGCGGCGGGAATGCTTTGCTGGACAGATGACGGAATGGTGCGCTATTTTTCCCAGATCCTCTTTCATGAATAAAATTGTATTATAAATACAGATGTGATAGAATCAGTATCAGAAAATAAAAGCTTGCAGATGCAGACAGCAATGTCTGAAAAGCACAAATGACAGGAGGGGTTTTACCATGGAAAGACATGCATTTGCAATGAAAGTAAAAGAAGGCAGGATGAATGACTACCGCAAAAAACTTGGAGAGATCTGGCCGAAACTGACAGCATTTCTTGATCGTAATAAGGTAAAGAATTTCAGTATCTGGAATGCAGAGGATCTGATCTTTGGTTATTATGAGAACGAGGATGGAGCAGCTTTAAGCGCAGAGGAGAATGCAGCGAAAGATGCCATTACCGCGAAAATCCAGGATACTTTTGACTGGATCTCCACACCGGGAAAAGATATGCGGCTGATGTATCATAACTTTGGTGTTGTAAGAGAAAACAAAGAACTGATCCGTCACAGAATGTTTATGACTAAACTCAAAGATGGCTGTGAAGAAGAATACAAGAGACGCCATGACGGTCTGATCGAACAGAGAGGTGATACTGTTGATCCGGGTCCGGACAGCAACTTCAGCATCTGGAGTGCCGGTGGTTATATTTTTGGTTATGATGAGATCGATACTACCATGGAAGTAGAAGAAACGGTTGAAGCGAGAGAGCAGACTGTTGAATGGGAAATGCGTCAGCTTGGAATCATGGACTGGATCACGAATGATGTAGACTGGATGACAGGTGATGTTCATGCAGATGTAAAACGTCTGGCATGGCATAACTGATCAGAACAGAGAATAAAATAAAGTATAAAAGGAAGCCCTGGTTACTGCATGGATGAATGCGGCAGCCGGGGCTTCTGACATTAGAATAAAAATTATTTTTTGAGCATTTCCAGATATCCCTGGGTAGTGCTTTCGATCATTTTGTAAGTAAGCTCTGCCATGTGCTCCGCAGATTTCTGTTCTGGTTCTGTGAGCCAGGTGCGGATCAGGCCGACACATCCGTTCAGGATAAAGGCATAAGCGTATTTGAGATTTGGGTCATCCTCTGGAAATTTTTCAGGAAGCTGGCTTAAGAAAGTTCCTGCGATCAGCTTTTCAATCCGTTCTACGAATGCCATATCTCCATGCGGTCCAAGGAGAGCAAGACAGAGTTCCTTATTGCTGTCCAGAATATTGAAAAACTGCACGATGAAGTAAAAAGCACCTTCTGTATTATTGGAATCGATCGTGTAATTTTGCATTACCTGAGTGATTTCTTCCAGAGCATCTTCCTCGATCTGCTGCAGCATCTGATAAATATCAGTATAATGAAGATAAAAAGTGGAACGGTTGATGTCAACTTCGTCAACAAGTTCTTTTACTGTAATTTCCTTAATACTTTTCTGAAGCATCAGGCGTGCAAGCCCTTCTCTGAGCTGTGCTTTGGTTTTGCGTACTCTCCGGTCAACTTTTCCGGCCATGTTAAATCCCCCTAATCTTTTGGTAAAAAATCGTCATCTTTTAGATAAAATGTCAATTTTTGACATGTGATAGACATTAATTAAAAATATGTCTATTAATATACATGACGATATTTTTTTGTTGGTTGTATCTGCTTTTCGTGTTTAGTATAATACACCTTGCCAAGAAAAGCAACATAATGTTGATTAATAGAAACTAAAACCATTAATAGAATATTGTCTATTGTTAAGATAATATTTATTTGATGGAGAGAGTTCGTTTAAATCAGCATGTTACAATTATATTTACATTACAGGAAAGGAACATATAAATGATCAAAAACGAGTGGAAAAGTTTATGGAACAACAAGATTTTGATCATCGTAGTCATGGCGATCATTATTATTCCAGTGATCTATGCCGGCTTGTTTCTGAAATCCATGTGGGATCCATATGGAAATCTGGATCAGCTTCCGGTGGCAGTGGTCAATAATGACAAATCCGTAGAATACGATGGCAAAACGCTGAGTGTAGGCTCAGATATGGTGGATGAGCTAAAGGACAATGATGCACTGGATTTTCATTTTGTAGACAGTGAGGAAGCAGAGCAGGGATTAAAGAATGGTACTTATTATATGGTAATCACCATTCCGGAGGATTTCTCCAAAGATGCTTCTACATTGATGGACGACAATCCGAAAAAAATGGAACTGAAGTATGAGACAAATCCGGGAACCAACTATATCGCGTCCAAGATGAGCGAGAGCGCTCTGTCCAAGATCCGTGAGGCAGTTGCTTCCAAGGTGACTGAAACTTATACACAGATGGTTTTTGACCAGATTGCAACGGTTGGAGATGGAATGCAGGAGGCAGCGGATGGTTCTGAGGAATTAAAAGACGGACTCAAAACTGCTTCTGATGGAAATAAGACGATCATCAAAAATCTTAAGAAACTTGCTGACAGCACACTGACGTTCAAGAGTGGTGCAGAAACTCTGACAGAAGGCCTGAAGGAATATACAGATGGCGTTTCTCAGGTTGACAGAGGTGCTTCCCAGCTTGATGAGGGTGTTGGAACTCTGACAGCAAAACTTCCTACACTGACAAGTGGTGTAAACAGTCTTGATGAAGGGGTTAAGAGTTATACAGATGGAGTTGCAAAACTGGATGCGAACTCTGCACAGCTTACTTCTGGAGCAAATAGTCTGAGCAAAGGGGCACAGAGCCTGAAAACAGGACTGGATACTCTGAAAAGTGGTACTACACAGTATGTAAGCGGTGCAAATACACTTGCTGATGGCGTGACACAGTATGTTGCCGGAGCAGAACAGCTTGCAGCCGGGGCGCAGCAGCTTTCTGCACTGGAAAATATCGGACAGGTATCCAGTGGGATTGCACAGCTGAATACAGCCGTTTCTGAGGGAAACAGTTCTCTCAAGAGTGGAACACAGCAGCTTGAAAGTGGGCTGGGACAGTTATCCGAACAGTTACATAGTCTTTCAGACAGTGCAACGGCAGACTCAATGAAAGAACTTGCCGCAGGTCTGAACAAAGCAAAGACAGGAATGGAAACCGCAAGTCAGGGAATGGATTCAGCAGCAGCAGGAATGAATCAGGCCGCAGCGGGCATGAACTCTGCAGCGGATACGATCCGTACTGCCAGCAGTGGAATCTCACAGGCTGCTTCTCAGCTCCAGGGTGTTTCCGCGCCGGTATCAAAGGCTGCAGACAGCATGGCAGGGGTGGTACAGCAGTGTGCCCAGGATGCAAATGCACAGATTGAAGCAGCAAATGGACAGATCAGTGCAGCCAACCAGCAGACAGAAGCAGCAAATGCAGTGATTACAAATGCTTCTGCAGCACTTCAGGCAATCCAGGGACAGGCAGATGAAAATGGAATGATCTCCGCCGAAAGTCTCAGTGCAGTGATCGGTTCCCTTGCCGGAGCAGATGCAGGAGTGAGCGGAGTATCTGGTATTGATGCAGATGCGTATACTGGTCAGGCACAGCAGATCGCAGCTTCTGCAGCAGAACAGATCGCAGGAGCACAGAGTACGTTAAACAGTACAGCATCGCAGCTGGAGCAGGCAGCTTCCGGTTTGAACAGTGGAGCAGATACACTTGGAAACAAAGCCGGTGAAATGAGCAGCGGAGCATCACAGATGCAGGCTGGTGCAAATGAAATGGAAGAAGGCATTTCTTCCATGCCGGAAGTTCCTTCTGATCCGATCAATGCAGTATCAGCAGCGGTGGATCAGCTTTGTGCCGGATCACAGAAAGTAAATGCAGGAACAACTTCTGTAGCTTCTGCACTTTCCACTCTGGAAAGCGGAACGAAGGATTTTCCAAAAGCAGCAGCGGGAGTTAAAGCATTAAATGCAGGGTTTGAGACACTGACAGCAAACGACGAGACACTGACATCCGGTGCGGCAAGTCTCAAAGCGGCTGGAAGCAGCGTTACAGGCGGTATCAATCAACTTACAAATGGTGGAAAAACACTTGCAGATGGTGTGAATACGCTGAGTGCGGGACTGAAAACATACACTTCCGGAGTTTCTACTCTGGCAGAAAACAACAGTGCTCTTACAGGTGGAACTTCACAGCTTGCAGAAGGTGCAAAAACTCTTGCAAGTGGAGCCGAACAGCTTGCGAGCGGAACCAAAACACTTCATGATGGAACAAGCAAACTGGTTTCCAATAATAATAAACTGAACAGCGGAGCCGAACAGCTCTCTGATGGCGCAGGCCAGATCCAGGACGGATCCTCACAGCTTTATGATGGTTCCAAAGAACTTGGTGATGGAATGACCAAACTGGAAGATGGTTCTGATACACTGGCAACAAGCCTTGGCGACGGGGCAGCGCAGGTGAAAGAAACAAAGGCAAGTGATGATACGATCAGTATGTTTGCAACACCGATCACAGATGAAGAGACAAAGATCACAACGGTAGAAAACAATGGACATGCAATGGCACCGTATATGATGTCAGTTGGTCTTTGGGTAGGTTGCCTGGCATTCTGTCTGATGTATCCTCTGACAGAATACAAAGGTAAACTGAAATCCGGATTCGCATGGTGGGCAAGCAAGGCTTCTGTCCTTTATCCGGTGGCAATCCTTCAGGGTGTTCTTCTGATCCTTCTGCTTCATGTATTTGATGGATTTACACCAGTGGAAATGACAAAGACGATCCTGTTTGCGGCACTGACGGGAGCATGCTTTACATCGATCATGTATTTCTTCAATATTACATTTGGTAAAGTTGGAAGTTTCCTGATGCTGATCTTCATGGTAGTACAGCTTGCCGGTTCAGCGGGAACGTATCCGGTGGAGATTTCTCCAGATTTTGTGGCAAAGATTCATTATTATCTGCCGTTTACATACACAGTAAATGCTTTCCGAAGCACGATCTGCGGCGGTGAGAGCATCCATCAGTCTGTTGTGGTACTGATCGGACTTACGATTATCTTCTCAATATTGACAATCCTTCAGTTCAATCACATGGCGAGAAGGAAGAAACAGGGCAAAATGCTTCTTCTTGACTGGCTGGAAGAAAAAGGAGTCGCATAAAATAGAGAGTCACATCATTATCCAAAGATGTTGATACCTTTAAATCTGTAAATGATACCTATGGTCATGCAATGGGAGATACTATTCTTCAGAAAGTAGCTACCCTCCTCAAGAGAACCTTCCGTAGCATCGACTATGTATGCAGAATCGGTGGAGATGAGTTTGCAATCATCATGGTTGAGATGACCAGCGATCTCAAATATACGATCGAAGAAAAGATCGAAGCTGTGAATGAAACACTTTCCAAGGAAGTGGATGGAGTTCCGGCGGTATCCTTAAGTGTCGGTGTTGCATTTTCTGACCGGGATAATGCAGAGGATGATATCTTTAAAGATGCGGATAAAGCTCTTTACTATATTAAAGAACATGGAAGACATGGATGTAAGATCTTCTGATGTAATAGGATTTTTGACAGGAATTCCCTGTACTGCCCTGTAGCGGCAGCAGGGAATTTTTGTTATTCATGGAGAACATTGGGGAAATTAACAGATTCGTCACATTTTTCCCACAAAGTCAACACAAATACCCCCTATACTTCTAACCATAAAAGAAAAGAAGTAAACAGAGATTCCAAGGAGGGGATTTTGATGACAGATATGAATAATAGATCAATGAATGATAACAATGAAAATAGAAATAACGATCCGAAAGAAAGAATGAGAAAGAAAGTAAAGAAAGCAGCAGGTATTGCATTATGCGCAGTTCTGGCAGGCGGACTTGCAGCAGGTTCTTTTGAGGGTGTGAATGCACTGACTGGATGGAACAGCAGCAGTGTAGAAGCTGCTTCTTCTAACAAAGAAAATACAACTCTTCTTCAGACAAAATCAGACAAGAAGGATAAATCCGACAGCAGTGATGAAAGCGATTCCAGCAAGACAAAAGGAAGCCTGGATGTATCTGATATCGCAGCAGAAGGAATGAAATCCGTAGTAGCGATCACAACGAAATCTGTTCAGGATGTTCAGAATTATCTTGGATATTATGGATTCGGTGGAAGCCAGGGATATACAACACAGCAGGAAGTTGAAGGAAGCGGTTCTGGTATCATCATCGGAAAGAATGATGACAGCCTTCTGATCGCAACAAACTATCATGTAGTAGACGGAGCAGATACCGTATCTGTTACCTGCATTGATGGCGAGACTTATGAGGCAACCGTCAATGGTTATGATGAGGACAAAGACCTTGCAGTTGTTTCTGTAGCACTGTCTGATATTTCTGATGATACAATGGATCAGATCCAGGTAGCAACCATGGGAAGTTCTGATGACCTTAAAGTAGGTGAGCAGGTAGTTGCCATTGGTAACGCTCTTGGATATGGACAGTCTGTAACAACAGGTATTGTAAGTGCAAAGAACCGTAAACTGAACTCTGATGGTTCTGAAGAATCAGAAGATTCAGATGCAGTAAACCTGATTCAGACTGATGCAGCAATTAACCCTGGTAACAGTGGTGGTGCACTTCTGAATATGGATGGTGAAGTAGTCGGAATCAACTCTGCGAAACTTGCATCTACAGAGGTTGAAGGTATGGGATATGCAATTTCTATCTCAGATGTTACGGATACTCTGGAGCAGCTGATGAACGAAACACCAAGAGATAAAGTTGATAATCACGGTGTACTTGGAATCACAGGTATGTCTGTAAGCGAGGAAGCTTCACAGTATTATGGAGTTCCGGAAGGTGTTCTTGTTTCTGAAGTCACAGAAGGCGGAGCAGCAGACAAAGCTGGAATCAAGGCAAAATCTATCATCACAGAATTCGATGGTAAGAGAGTACGCAGCATTGATGAACTGGTAAGCCGTCTGGAGTACTATGAGCCAGGTGAAGAAGTAGACGTTACCATCGAAGTTGCAAATGGTGATTCCTATAAAGAAAAAACAGTTACCGTAACTCTTGGAGAAAATCCGGATGCTGATAGCCAGGATTCCAAGGATGAGTCCAAAGACGATCAGGATCAGGGAAAACCGGATGATCAGGGTGATGGAAACCAGGATCAGGATGAAGAACAGTTTGGTGACAGTACAGACAGTCTGCTTCAGGATTTCCTCGAAAATGGAACTTCCTATGAACGTTACTACAACGTATGGTAAACCGTAAGTTGACATAAAACAGGAAGTAATAGATTAATTATTATAAATATTATAAGCCACGAAAGGAATCGGTGCAGTTGCATCGGTTCCTTTCTTTTGCTATACTAAATGACAGAGTGCAGAAATACATCAGGTATTTTACGGAAAAGAAAGAAAAGGAAACACGGTATGAACTATATTGTTTTTGATCTGGAATGGAATCAGAGTCCAGGCGGAAAGAAATATTCAAACAGTCGCCTGCCTTTTGAAATCATAGAGATCGGTGCTGTGAAGATGAATGAAAAAAGAGAACCTGTAGATGTTTTTCAGAGGCTGATAAAGCCGCAGGTATATAACTGGATCCATGACAGTATCCATGAGGTGATCCATGTGGATTATAAGGATCTTGCAGACGGACTTCCTTTTCCGGAGGCGGTGAGGGAATTTCTGGACTGGTGTGGAGATGACTTTGCATTTTTTACCTGGGGAAATCAGGATGTCATGGAATTGCAGAGAAATATGAAATATTATGATCTGCTGTTTCTTCTTCCGGGACCGGTGAAGTATTACGATGTGCAAAAAGTTTTTGGTATGTGCTGTAAGGAAGCCGGTGGACGCAGAAGTCTGGAATTCGCGATCGATCAGCTTGATATTCCGAAGGAGCAGACATTCCACAGGGCACTGACAGATGCGCGTTATACGGCGATGGTTCTGAAATGGGTAGATGAGAAGACTCTTTTTACAAACTATTCCATGGACGTATATCAGAACCCGAAAAAAAAGAAAGATGAGCTTTTTTTATCCTATCCGGATCATGACCAATATGTTTCAAGGGAATTCACAGACCGGGACAAGATTATGAGGGACAGGGAAGTGACCAGCACGAAATGCCCGATCTGTCATTTGCCGGCGAAACGTAAGATTCGATGGTTTATGAATAATTCGAAGGCATATGAGAGCATATCACTCTGTCAGAAGCATGGATACGTGAAAGGTAAGATAAGGATCCGTCATACAGAAGAAGACCGTTATTATGTAATTAAGACGCTTAAAAATGTAGGTAATGAAAAAGCGGAAGAAATCCGTGAAAAAAGGGATTTCCTCCGCAAGAAGAGACAGATCAAAAGAAAATCAGAGAAGCAGATCTGAGATTGAATTTTTTGGATAATATCTGGCAGTTCCAACCTGATGACCGTTGAAAGAATAATTGATGGTCAGAAGGGGACGACCTGCCGGATTTTTTTTAATGGTGTAATTCTTTTTGAGGGAATCCGTATCTGTTCCATTTGGAAGTGCTACGGAAGGTGTCCGCATCGAATAAAAAAGAACACAGTGCTGGTAGTCTTTGATCAGATATTTTTCTGCTGGAAGACAGGAAAAAGAGATTTCTTTTTTTTCTTTTACAGCAGCTCTGGAAAAATTGTCAAATCCGTAATCCAGGAGGGATTTGGTATCGGAGTATGCACCATTGATGGACTGCATGACGACGGAGACAAGGTACATATTTCCGCGATGAGCAAAAGTAACGAGTGTATTTCCGGCTGCCTCTGTATAACCTGTTTTGCCGCCAAGAACACCGTCATAAGCATAGGTCTGTCCGGACATCATCTTGTGGTGATTCAGAAGGTAACGGGTTTCACTGAACTTGTTGGTTGCCGGGATTTCGTAATAAACAGTTGTACAGTATTTACGGAACATCGGATTGAACCAGGCTGCACGGGCGATTTTTGCCATATCATTGGCTGTAGTGTAATGTTTCTCATCCGGAAGCCCGTTAGGATTGTTGAAATGCGTATTGGTGCATCCTATCTGACGGGCTTTCTGGTTCATCAGTTCGACAAATTTCTTGACGGAACCGGAAGTCTGTTCAGCTATGGCAAGAGTCATTTCATTGGCTGACTGGAGCATAACTGCCATCAGTGCCTGTTCTACGGTAAATTCTTCCCCGGTATCTGCGTAGATACTGGAACTCTGAGTATCTGTGATTCCATGAGCAGCGGTTTCAGACATGGTAAATTTGTCTGTGGCTTTCAGATTTTCACTGCCGAGAAGGGCAGTCATGATCTTGGTGATGCTGGCTGGATACTGAGCTTTGTCTGCGTTTTTTGAATAAAGGATGCTTCCTGTTATCATATCCATGAGTACAGCGGATTCTCCCTCTATCTGAGGTCCCTGAACCCATCCCTCAATGGAATCTGTATCTGCAGGCTGTGTATAATAGTCTGTATGATAGATTTCTTCAGGAACAGGCGTTGCTGTTACGATCGGATCACCATATTCATCGGTTGCAAGGACAGGAACTGTCTGGCAGACAATGAGAGCTGCACAGAGTACGCTGCCAAGAACGCGCTTTATTGCATTGCATGTCGAGCAGGTGGCAGTAGCACGTCTGCTGATTTTTTTATTTTTCATGTAATTACCTTTCTTTATTGAATATAATTTCTATATTATACCATTCTCAACAATTATACTGTAATCATTTTTTGTATACAAGGGTGTATTTCAGCGGGAGAAAACGTAAAACCTTAAAGCGGTTTGGGTAAAATAGCCGTAAATCCCTGAAAATATCGCAAAAAGACCTTGACATAAACAAAAACAGAACCGTATAATGAAACAGCACATATAATGAAATAAAAACTGTGATGGAGACAGTAGATCGATATGAAAACCGCAGAGAGCCGGGATGAGGTGGGAGCCTGGTGTCAGTAATTTCGATGGAAGATCACTCCGGAGTTTCTTTCCTGAAATCTTAAGTAAGGAGGGACGGTGTTTCCGCCGTTAAAGGGAACATGTATCGGCGTTTGATTACTACCAGCCCGTACAATGTAACAGGTGGTGCGAATGTGGAAATTGCTTTCGTCCTTTTACAGGACGGAAGTTTTTTTATTTTTATGGAAAAATTTTCCCGAGAGAATTTAAAGGAGGAATCTGTTGTGTATCAGAAAGTAGATACGAACCTGAATTTTGTAGACCGTGAAAAACAAGTAGAAAAATTCTGGAAAGAAAACCATATCTTCGAAAAAAGTATGGAGGACCGCAAAGACGATCCTACTTACATGTTCTATGATGGACCGCCGACAGCAAACGGCAAACCGCACATCGGTCATGTACTGACACGTGTTATCAAAGATATGATCCCGAGATACCGTACTATGAAAGGTTACATGGTACCTCGTAAAGCTGGATGGGATACCCACGGACTTCCGGTAGAGCTGGAAGTAGAGAAGAAACTTGGTCTGGACGGCAAAGAACAGATCGAGGAATATGGTATGGAACCATTTATCCAGCAGTGTAAAGAAAGTGTCTGGAAATACAAAGGAATGTGGGAAGACTTTTCCTCAACCGTTGGTTTCTGGGCTGATATGGAGAATCCATATGTTACTTACCATGATGACTATATTGAGTCTGAATGGTGGGCACTGAAAGAAATCTGGAACAAGAAACTCCTGTACAAAGGATTCAAGATCGTTCCTTACTGTCCGCGTTGTGGTACACCACTTTCCGCACAGGAAGTTTCACAGGGTTATAAAACAGTCAAAGAACGTTCTGCGATCGTTCGCTTCAAGGTTGTCGGAGAAGATGCATACTTCCTGGCATGGACCACAACACCGTGGACACTGCCATCCAACGTTGCACTCTGCGTAAACCCGACAGAGACTTACTGCAAAGTAAAAGCAGCAGATGGCTATACTTATTATATGGCAGAAGCACTGCTTGACAAAGTTCTCGGCAAACTTGGTTCCGAAGAGACACCGGCGTACGAAGTTCTTGAGAAATATGTCGGAAAAGATCTGGAATACAAAGAATATGAGCCGCTCTTCGCATGCGCAGGAGAGGCAGCAGCAAAACAGAAAAAGAAAGCTCATTTTGTTACAGCAGATAACTATGTAACGATGAGTGATGGTACCGGTATCGTTCATATCGCACCGGCATTCGGTGAAGACGACAGCCGTGTAGGACGCGACTATGACCTTCCGTTTGTACAGTTTGTAGACGGCAAAGGTGATATGACAGCAGAAACTCCATATGCCGGCGTTTTTGTTAAGAAAGCTGATCCGCTTGTACTTCAGGATCTGGATAAAGAGGGCAAACTCTTTGATGCTCCGAAATTCGAGCATGATTATCCGCACTGCTGGAGATGCGATACACCACTGATCTACTATGCACGTGAGTCCTGGTTCATCAAGATGACAGCAGTTAAGGATGATCTGATCCGTAACAACAATACTATCAACTGGATTCCGGAGAGCATCGGTAAGGGACGTTTCGGCGACTGGCTGGAAAACGTTCAGGACTGGGGTATTTCCAGAAACCGTTATTGGGGAACACCACTGAACATCTGGCAGTGTGAATGCGGACATATGCATTCTATCGGAAGCCGTCAGGAACTGTTTGAGATGAGCGGTGATGAAAGAGCCAAGACAGTAGAACTCCATCGTCCATACATCGATGAGATCACACTGAAATGCCCGGAATGTGGTGGAACCATGCATCGTGTACCGGAGGTTATTGACTGCTGGTTCGATTCAGGAGCAATGCCTTTTGCACAGCATCATTATCCATTTGAAAATAAAGAACTTTTTGAAAAACAGTTCCCGGCAGACTTTATCTCTGAGGCTGTTGACCAGACAAGAGGATGGTTCTATTCTCTGCTTGCTGAGTCCACGATCCTGTTCAACCAGGCTCCATATAAGAATGTTATCGTTCTTGGACACGTACAGGATGAAAATGGCCAGAAAATGAGTAAATCCAAAGGAAATGCAGTTGATCCGTTCGATGCACTTGAGAAATACGGTGCAGATGCGATCCGCTGGTACTTCTATATCAACAGTGCTCCGTGGCTGCCGAACCGCTTCCATGGCAAGGCTGTTCAGGAAGGTCAGCGTAAGTTCATGGGTACTCTGTGGAATACTTATGCATTCTTTGTTCTTTATGCAAATATTGACAATTTCGACCCAACAAAATATACTTTAGATTATGACAATCTTCCTGTTATGGATAAATGGCTGTTAAGCAAGCTGAATTCTGTAGTGAAGACTGTCGATGACTGCCTTGCAAACTACAAGATCCCGGAAAGCGCAAGAGCTCTTCAGGAGTTTGTAGATGAGATGAGTAACTGGTATGTAAGAAGAAGCCGTGAGCGTTTCTGGGCTAAGGGCATGGAGCAGGATAAGATCAATGCTTACATGACTCTGTACACTGCTCTGGTAACAATTTCCAAAGCAGCAGCTCCGATGATCCCGTTCATGACAGAAGAAATCTACCAGAACCTTGTAAGAAGCGTTGACAAAGACGCAATTGAGAGTATTCATCTCTGTGATTTCCCGAAAGTCGAAGAAGCATGGATCAACAAAGAGCTGGAAGACGATATGGAAGAACTTCTCAAGATCGTTGTTCTTGGACGTGCAGCAAGAAATACTGCAAACATCAAGAACCGTCAGCCGATCGGAACAATGTATATCAAAGCTGACAAAGAAATGGGTCAGTTCTACACAGATATCATTGCAGACGAGCTGAATGTCAAAGAAGTGAAGTTCGCAAATGATGTAGAGTCCTTCATCTCCTACAGTTTCAAACCGCAGCTCCGTACAGTAGGACCGAAATACGGTAAACTTCTGAACGGCATCCGTACAGCACTTGCTGAGATCAACGGAACAGAAGCGATGAACGAGCTGAGATCCACAGGTCTTCTGACACTGGATATCAATGGAAACAAGGTAGAACTTTCTGAGGAAGACTTATTGATCGAGACCGCACAGACAGAAGGTTATGTAACAGAAGCAGACGGTGATATTTCTGTAGTTCTTGATACAAATCTGACACCAGAGCTGATCGAAGAAGGATTCGTCCGTGAGATTGTCAGCAAAGTACAGACAATGAGAAAAGAAGCCGGATTTGAAGTTATGGACAAGATCCATATCTATGCAAAAGATAATGACAGAATTCTTGAACTCATGAAGAACCACAAAGAAGAAATCATGTCTGAAGTACTGGCAGAGGATATGACTCTGGGCACAACCGACGGCTATGTAAAAGAATGGAATATTAACAAAGAGCCAGTTGTCCTTGGTGTTGCAAAGATGTAATTAACTCATGCCCGGTAAATATACCGGGCATGATTCGTAAAAATTGGGGTAATCAAAGCTGCACAGCTGTTGCTGTGCGATTAAGGAGGAAACGCGATGATCGACAAGCAGTTCAAAAAAGAAGCTTTCAAAGAGAGCGTAAAGGAAAACGTTAAATTCCTTTATCGTAAAAAACTCGAAGAAGCTACACAGGAGCAGATTTTCCAGGCTGTATGCTACACTGTAAAAGACGTTATCATTGATAACTGGCTTGAGACACAGAACGCATACAAAGAGCAGGATCCGAAAACTGTTTACTATATGTCAATGGAATTCCTGATGGGTCGTGCACTTGGAAATAACCTGATCAACCTGACTGCATACAAAGAAGTCAAAGAAGCTTTGGATGAGCTCGGACTTGATATCAACGCAATTGAGGATCAGGAGCCGGACCCGGCCCTTGGAAACGGTGGTCTGGGACGTCTGGCAGCATGCTTCCTGGATTCTCTTGCAACTCTTAACTACAGCGCATATGGATGTGGTATCCGCTATCGTTATGGTATGTTCAAACAGCAGATCAAAGACGGATATCAGGTAGAAGTACCGGATAACTGGCTCAAAGACGGATATCCGTTCGAACTTCGCCGTCCGGAATATGCAAAAGAAGTTCACTTCGGTGGATATGTTGATGTTGAATATGATCCGGCAACAGGATCCAACAAATTCGTACACAAGGGATATCAGGCAGTAAAAGCTGTTCCGTTTGATATGCCGATCGTAGGATATAACAACAAGATCGTAAACACTTTAAGAATCTGGGATGCAGAGCCAATCGTAGACTTTGAGCTTGATTCCTTTGACAAAGGTGATTACAAAAAAGCAGTTGAGCAGGAAAACCTTGCCCGCAATATCGTAGAAGTTCTTTATCCGAATGATAACCATATGGCAGGTAAAGAGCTGCGTCTGAAACAGCAGTACTTCTTCGTATCTGCAAGTCTCCAGGCTGCTATCGACAAATATAAGAAGAACCACAAAGATATCATGAAACTGCACGAAAAAGTTACTTTCCAGATGAACGATACTCATCCGACAGTAGCAGTAGCAGAACTTATGCGTATCCTTATGGATGAAGAAGGTCTTGGATGGGATGATGCATGGTCTGTAACAACCAAAGCTGTTGCTTATACAAACCATACAATCATGGCAGAGGCTCTTGAGAAATGGCCGGTTGAACTGTTCTCCAGACTGCTTCCACGTGTATACCAGATCATCGAAGAGATCAACCGTCGTTTTGTTCTTGAGATTCAGGAAAAATATCCTGGAAACTATGACAAGATCAAGAAGATGGCAATCCTCTATGATGGACAGGTAAAAATGGCTCATCTTGCAATCGTTGCAGGCTACTCTGTAAACGGTGTTGCAAAACTTCATACAGAGATCCTTAAGAAACAGGAACTGAAAGATTTCTACGAAATGATGCCGGAGAAATTCAACAACAAGACAAACGGTATTACTCAGAGACGTTTCCTGCTTCACGGAAACCAGCTTCTTGCAGACTGGGTAACAGATCATATCGGACCGGAATGGATCACAGACCTGTCTCAGATCAGCAAACTGAAAGTTTATGTTGATGATGAAAAAGCACAGCAGGAATTCATGAACATCAAATACCAGAACAAAGTTCGTCTGGCAAAATACATCCTGGAGCACAACGGAGTAGAGGTAAATCCACGTTCTATCTTCGATGTACAGGTTAAGAGACTTCATGAGTACAAACGTCAGCTTCTGAACATTCTGCATGTAATCTATCTGTATGATCAGATCAAGAAACATCCGGAAATGGATTTCTATCCAAGAACATTCATCTTCGGTGCAAAAGCATCTGCAGGTTATGCACGTGCCAAGAAGATCATCAAACTGATCAACTCTGTAGCAGATGTTGTAAACAATGATGCCTCTATCGAAGGCAAACTGAAAGTTGTATTCATCGAGAACTATCGTGTATCCAACGCTGAGATGATCTTTGCAGCAGCAGATGTTTCTGAGCAGATTTCTACTGCAAGTAAAGAGGCTTCCGGTACAGGTAACATGAAGTTCATGCTGAACGGTGCACCGACTCTGGGAACCATGGATGGTGCTAACGTTGAGATCGTTGATGAAGTTGGCAAAGAAAACGCATTTATCTTCGGTCTGAGTGCAGATGAAGTTATTAATTACGAAAACAATGGCGGATATGATCCGAGAGTCATCTACAACACAGATGATGAGATCCGTCAGGTACTGACAGAGCTTGTAAATGGAACATTCTCCGCTGATACAGAACTGTTCCGTGATCTGTACAACTCACTCCTCAACCAGAATGGTGGAGAGAGAGCAGACCAGTACTTCATCCTTGCTGACTTCCGCTCCTATGCAGCAGCACAGAAGAAAGTAGAAGAAGCATACAAAGATGAAAAAGGCTGGGCTCGTATGGCTATGCTGAACACAGCATGCGCAGGTAAATTTACATCTGACAGAACAATTGAAGAGTATGTAGATGATATCTGGCATCTGGACAAAGTATTCATCAAATAAATTCCGCAAAGTGGACTTAGCAGTCCCCTCTGCACACCCCTGGCTTAGTTGAAACATGGCTATAGGTTATGATGAGATGAAGTGAGTTGGTGGGGGAATGTATGCTTGGTTTTTGTGTGGGGTAGATTTTCTGTGTGGGGAGTGATTGTGGGCAAATAAAAAGGATCTGGCTAGGTGAGTCAGGTCCTTTTTTGTGGGGAAAATGTGGATTAGTTCCAGGAATGGCCTGGATTGGTGTGGATAAACTCTGCCAGATGGGAACGGATGTCTTCCATCTTCTGGCGGGTGTCCGGGTTGGAGTAAGGAATGCGGTCGATGATCTTGTTGAGGTAGTCGTGTTCTTCGATGATATCGAGGGTTGCACGATAATTGATGTCAAGGAAGTAAGCGACGTAGGAGACCCAGTAATCCATTCTGGTGACGCGGTCAGGGGAGTAGACACACTGGTTTTTGAAAACAGTATCGTAAATGACAGGAGTAATTGCCTGTGCACCGATTTCTTCTCCAGATGCCCCCATGAAGACCAGAAGATCATCCTCTAATTTTACGCGACAGTTGTCCAGTTTGTCTGCATCGCGGATCAAGCGGGCGTGAAGGAGGGTGAGTGGATCTGTGATCCCCTCAAGTTTGAAATCACTGTGTCTGGCGATAGCAGTGTGGATGATATCGTCCCAGGTGGATTCCGGGACAAACTGGCGGATCATGCCTTCTTCAAATAAAACCTGCACACCATAAGCTGCGTGATCCATGGTGGTCGGTTCGAAGCTGTCAAAACGTTTCAACTGTTCAAAACGACCAATGTCGTGCAGCAGGGCAATGATTCTGGCGAGTTCAGTGTCTTCATCAGATAACTGCATACGTTTACAGATTTCTGTCATATCATGCACTACGCCGTAGGTATGAATGATCTTGAGACGGACTTTACCATTATCACGGTCATAGCTGTTCAGATATTTCTCAAATTGTTCTTTTGCATTGTTGTAGTTCATGCGTGATCCTCCTGTGATATAAGATTTTTGCGGTATTCTCTCGGACTACAGCCTTTGATCTTGCTGAAGACTTTGGAGTAGTAGTTGGAGTCGGAGAAGCCGGTCTTTCCGGCGATGTTGCTGATGGATTCGTGGGTGCTCAGGTATTCCAGGCTTCGTTCGATCCGGTACTCCTGCAGGAAAGAGAAGAGTGTAGTATTCATATGGCGTTTAAACAGGCGCGTACATTCACTTTCACAGAGATGAATGTGTTCAGCGACTTCTGCCAGTGTGATCGGGTTCATGTAATTCTGTTCTATGTAAGAGAGGATTTTGCGGATCCGTTCATATTCTGTGAGATCAGATGCGGCAGGAAGCGGCTGATGTGGGAGATGTTCTACGAGCAGCCGCCACATGATCTGCATCCGGATCGATATGTCCAGTTCGTAGAAATCAGGCTTTTCTTTATCAAGGGCGATGACTTCCAACATTTTTTTGCGGAAAGTTTCATGCCAGCTTTCTGTATAGTCGATGTGCATCGCACAGACAGCAAGATTCTGGATCACAGGTTCTACATATTTCGTACAGATGGTGCTCTGGAAAAATCCATAGATCAGCTTTGGGTCAAAAGTGATCGGTATATAGGAACAATCCTCCTGGTGCTCCATTTCGCCGCTGTGGAGGGCGTTGGAATTGCAGAAAATAATGTCCCCTTCTTTCAGGTGGAAGGACTGATTATTTACACGATAGTGCATGGAGCCTTTTTTTATATAAGTGATCTCGATTTCCGGATGGTAGTGCCACATAAAGGAATTGGAATCATATTCTGACAGCCGCTGATAACTGACCAGAAACGGGAAATGGTCGCTGCCATGTTTCTTTAATTCTTTTTGAAACTGGTTTGTGATGATCTGCATGAGAGACTGTCTCTCCTCCTTTTTTCGAAGATTTGCTGAACGCAGGAAATTACCTTTATTATAAACAAAAAAATATGAATAACGCAAGATTTTACTTTTTTTTCGCAGATTAATTAAGGTATTTTACAGAAAAAGATATATAATGGATTTATCAGATGTGCACAGGAGAATAATGTGCATGATGAAAGAGCGTAACGAAACAACATAATGAAACAAAAACTACATGGGATGCATCAAAATAAAATGTAAAAGGAGAACAGGAACATGAATTTACCAGAAACAGCAAAACTTCAGGAAATCTATGGAGAAACAGAGAAGAGCAGCGCACGTTTCCAGAAACTTGCAGATAATTTTGCAAAAACATACAAACATGACAAAGCAGAATACTTCACATCAGCAGGAAGAACTGAGATCATTGGAAACCATACAGACCACAATGGCGGCAAGGTGATTGCAGGAAGCATCAACCTGGATACCATCGGAGCGGCTTATCCGAACGGAACACAGACTATCCATATCACCAGTGAAGGATACAGAGATGAGATCGTTGTAGACCTTACCAAACTGAGCAAGGCAAACTACAAGAAGGGAACACCGGCACTCGTTGCAGGTATGATGGAAGGTGCACAGAAGAACGGCTTTAAGACAGCAGGATTCGATGCATATGTAAGCACAAACGTTATCGCAGCAGCAGGTGTAAGTTCTTCTGCTTCTTTCGAGATGCTGATCTGCACTATCATTGATTACTTCTTTAACGAAAGCAAAATGACATATAATGATTATGCAAAAGTTGGCCAGTATGCAGAGAATGTTTACTGGGACAAAGCTTCCGGAATGATGGACCAGATGGCATGTGCAGTAGGCGGACCGGTTCTTTTTGATTTCGCTGACAGCAATAACCTCAAATACAGCAAACTGGATTTCTCCTTCGGAAAATTCGGATACAAGCTTGTTATCGTAAATACAGGAAAAGGTCATGCAGATCTGAGCCAGGAATACTCTGAGATCCCGGGTGAAATGAAAGCTGTTGCCAAAGTACTTGGCGTGAACCTTCTTCATGAGACAAACGTAGATGCACTTCTTGAGCATTGCAATGAGATTGAGGATGACAGAGCAATTCTCCGTGCACTTCATTTCTTTGGAGAGACTACCCGTGTAGAGGAAGCAGCAGATGCGATCCACCATGATGATTATGATAAATTCCTTGAACTGATCGACGAGTCCGGAAAATCTTCCTGGGAACTCCTTCAGAACTGCTACACTATGAAAGATTTCCACGAGCAGAAGATCACAAGAACTCTTGCACTGACACAGCTTTTCCTCAAGAAGATTGGCGCAGGCGTATGCCGTGTTCACGGTGGTGGATTTGCAGGCGTTATCGCAGCGATCATTCCGGAAAAAGAGCAGGAGAACTATGTAGAATATATTTCTAAATTTGTTGGAAAAGAAAATGTATATCCAATGGACATCCGTGCAGTCGGAGCAGCACATATCGGATAAGCAACTACTGTCTATTAAAAAAGAATATAAAATCACAAAAATAAACCCCTGGATCATACCAGAGGTTTATTTTTTTCGAGCATATCGTGAATGATGTTCTGAGTGTATGCACCGAGATGTTTCTGATCTTCTTTCGGAAGGTCCTTGACATAGATTGGTTTACCGTATTCCAAAACGACATGAGTTGATTTGATCTTTGGCATATGTGCCTCAAAGATTTCTACGGTGTTGTTAAGTGCCATTGGAATGATCGCACAGCCTGTCTTGGAAGCAATTTTGAAGCTTCCGTCGTGGAAAGGAAGAAGCTCCAGGTCATCTGCATTCTTGTTACGTGTACCTTCAGGGAAGATACAGATGGAAATGCCGGATTTGATCTTGTCGATGGCTGCGAGGATGGTCTTGAGTCCCTGTTTGATATCCTTACGGTCAAGAAACAGACAGTGAAGATATTTCATCCAGTTGGAAAGAAGCGGATAACGCTCCATTTCTTTCTTGGCAATGTAGCCGGTACGGATCGGACAGCGGCTGTAAGTAAGCACGATGTCAAAATAACTTCTGTGATTGCCAATGTAGAGAACCGGAGTATCCTTGGGAACATTTTCTTCGCCGATGATCGTAACTTTGGTTCCGGCTTCCCAGAGAATGAATTTAAATACTCCCTGGACAATTCGAAGAGAACTGATTTCCTTGGTCCTTGGTGAAAATTTTCCGATGATCCATTCGATCAGAAGAATCGGAATGGAAAGGATCAGAAACCCGATGACCGTAATGGCAACAATGATAAAACGAATCATAACGAATTCCTCTTTCTGTTAAATTTGCATGGGTTTCGCGTGTTCGAAACTCTGCTATCAGTATAAGGGATATTTGAAATAGTTGCAATAAATCTTTTGGTTTTGGCATAGAATACATATTGAAAAAGAGCGGACAGGAGAATTGTGCCTATGCAGATACCACTGTCTGCAGGAATCAGACAAAATCGGTCAAAACGATATATGACGGTTGTCTGGTGCATATTACTGGCTTTTTTGCTGAGTGCAGGAGGATGCAGCCTGGTAAAGATAGAGGAAGGGGAGAGGACACCTCTTGAATATACGGTGGTGGATACAGCAGAATTTCCGCAGAGTGCACAGGAACTGATTCAGGAAAAGAAAGCGGACGATTTTCAGATGACTTATCAGAAGGGAGATACCCTGTATCTGATCCGGGGATATGGAAAGCAGATGAGCGGAGGATACAGTATTCAGGTGGCTGAACTTTCGGCTTCGTCTACGACGATTTTTTTCAAAACGAGACTGATCGGACCGGAGAAAGAAAATCAGAGCGGAGCGCCATCTTATCCGTATATTGCAGTAAAGACCGATTACAGAGAAGAACCTGTTGTGTTTGAATAGTATGAGAGGAGCGGTCAGCGATGGAATTAAGAAAAGAAGATATTCAGGTGCTGCGGACAAAGAGCAGAGCGACCAGCCAGGTGACTTTTGATGTGGATTATAATGTGCCGGATGTAAAACCGGATATCGGACGGATGGTCCAGAACAAGGGCGATGTTTCGGTAGAAGAAGTCCGATTAAGCGACGGTCATGCTTTTCTGAAAGGAAGCCTGCAGGTGGATCTTCTCTATGTAGGAGAAGAAGAGGGCAAAGTTTACAGTCTCTCAGCCAAACTGCCGGTGGAAGAGACGATGAACCTTGAGGGGATCGTAAGTGGCGATAAGATGTGTCTTCGGTGGGAAATAGAGGATCTGAGCCTGCACCTGATCCATTCAAGAAAACTGAACATCAAAGCAGTAGTGACTTTTTATGCAGTTGTAGATGAACTCTCAGGAATCCGTCTGCCGGTTTCACTGGATGATGAAACAGTTTCTGTGCAGAAAAAACAGATGCGTCTTCTCAGTCTTGCCATACATAAAAAAGACACCTTGCGGCTCAAAGAAGAAGTAGAACTGGTATCCAATAAACCGAATATCGCAGAGCTTCTCTGGTATACGCTTGAAGTCAGAGGACTGGACTTAAGACCGGAAGAAAATGTAGTAAAAGCCAAAGGAGAACTTTTTTTGTTTGCTTTGTATAAAGGGGATGATGAGGACGGTACCCTGCAGTGGCTGGAGCATTCTATACCATTTACCGGAGAAGTGGAATGCAGCGGATGTACTTTTGACATGGTTCCAAATCTGGAAGCTTCGGTCATCAATCAGAGCGTGGAGGTGAAACCGGATTCCGACGGAGAGGAACGCATCTTTGTAACAGATATCGTACTGGAGTTGGATATCCGTCTTTACAGGGAAGAAGACCATGAAATACTTATGGATGTCTATACTCCGTTTCGTCAGTGCATCCCAAAATGCAAAAATGAAGTTCTGGAAAGTCTTCTGGTGAGGAATTTTTCCAAATGCCGCGTGTCTGATCGGATTGAGATCAAGGAGACACAGGGGAAAATCCTCCAGATTTGCCACAGCCAGGGAAAAGTAAAAATAGATAAAACAAAAATTGTCAAAGATGGGATCCAGGTAGACGGGATCGTTCAGATGAAAGTTCTCTATATCGTGGGGAATGACGACATGCCGTTCTATTCCATGGAAGTGATGATGCCGTTCAGTCATGTGGTGGAGGCAAGGGGGATCACAGAGGACAGCGTCTACTATTTCCATACGGATCTGGAACAGCTTTCGACAAGCATGGTCGACAGTAACGAGATTGAAGTCAGAGCGGCGGTGAGCCTGAATGTTCTTGTGATCCAGTGCATAGAGGAAAAGATCATTGAAAGTGTGGAAGAACAGCCACTCGATACAGAAAAGATCCGAAGTATGCCGGGAATTACGGTATATATGGTGAAGCAGGGAGATACACTCTGGGACATCGCAAAAAAATTCTATACGACTATGGAGGAGATCATTTCCATGAACAGTCTCGAAAATGATCAGCTGACCCTGGGACAGCCGCTTTTATTGGTAAAAAAAGTTGAAAGCTGATACTTGAAATCCTGAAAAAAATCATTTAAAATAGATACAATCATATTGTATACAAAGTACAAAAGAAATGAAAAAAGAAACAAAATCACAAAGGACAGAGGGGATATTTATGCGTTTGCGAGCAATGGCGAAAATTAATCTGGGACTGGATATCCTGGGTAAAAGAGACGATGGTTACCATGAAGTTCGTATGCTGATGCAGACGATCCAGATGTATGATCTTCTGGATATCCGGCGGAAATCTTCACCGGGGATCACATTGACTACGAATCTTCTTTATGTTCCGTCAGATGAGAGAAATCTGGTATATAAGGCAGCGAAACTTCTCATGGATGAATTTGATATCCAGGAGGGAATTTCCATGAAGCTTACCAAGTCCATTCCGGTGGCAGCAGGTATGGCAGGCGGAAGTTCCGATGCAGCGGCAGCGTTTGTCGGTGTAAACAAGATGTTTCATCTTGGCTTAAGTGAGCAGGAACTCATGGAGCGTGCTGTGCAGATCGGGGCAGATGTGCCGTACTGCATTATGCGTGGAACAGCACTGGCTGAGGGAATCGGTGAGAAACTGACCAGACTTCCGCAGCTTCCGAAATGTTATATTCTGGTTGGCAAACCGGCGGTCAATGTTTCTACGAAACTGGCTTATGAAAATCTGGATCTTCAGAATATGGGAGCACATCCTGATATTGATGGTATGATCTCTGATATTGAGAATGGAGATCTTTATACTATGGTTTCCCGAATGGGAAATGTATTTGAACCGGGGATCATCGGCAAATATCCGGTGCTCCAGGAGATCAAGGATCTCATGGAGGCACATGGTGCACTCAAGGCAATGATGAGCGGAAGCGGTCCGACTGTCTTTGGTATTTTTGATGATAAGAACAAGATGAAAGCAGCAGCCAGGGTTCTGCGAAGCAGTCATCTGGCCAAGACTGTATTTGCTACAGAAGTTTTTAACCGCAAAGACTGAGGGGAATTTTTTACAGGAGGTACTTAAGATGAATGATTTTTCTGTTGATATGAATGAATATCTGCCGTTAAGAGATGTGGTATTTAACACACTGCGTAAAGCGATTCTGAAGGGTGAGCTGAAACCCGGAGAACGACTGATGGAGATCGCGCTGGCGGAGAAACTTGGAGTCAGCAGGACTCCTGTTCGTGAGGCGATGCGTAAGCTGGAACTGGAAGGTCTGGTCGTGATGATCCCGCGCCGCGGTGCACAGGTGGCGAACATTACAGAGAAGGATCTGAATGATGTACTGGAAGTCCGTATGGCACTTGAAAATCTGTCGATCGAGAATGCATGCGCGCGCATGACCGAGGAGCAGCTTGATGATCTCTGGAAAGCAGCCAAGAACTTTGAGGATACGATGGCAGAGGGAAATCTTGTTAAGCTGGCAGAAGCCGATGTAACTTTTCATGAAGTGATCTACAAATCTTCCGACAACCGCAGACTGAATCAGGTACTGAATAATCTTCGTGAGCAGATCTACAGATATCGTGTGGAATATCTCAAGGATGAAGAAACAAGAAACCTTCTTGTTAAGGAACATGAGGAGATCTACGAGGCGATCAAGAATCGTGACCTCAAGAAAGCCAAGGAGATTTCTTATCAGCATATCGAGAACCAGAGAGAGGCGATCATCCGCTCTATCAGGGAAGAAACAAAAAATCGCTGAACTGTAAATAAAATTGTATAATCCGGTTATTCTAAAAGAGATACATATTGTGTGTATCTCTTTTTTTTTATGGATTACGATTACAACAGGAGGATGCAATGGATCAAAAGACCAAAATCCACAGTGAACTGAGAAAAAATGAATCCTACATCAGAGAAAAATTCGAGAACTGTGCAGATATCCTGATCCGCCCCATGCGTCTGGGAAGCGAAAGCAAAATAGACTGTCTGATGGTCTATATCGAAGTGGCAGTTTCAAATATGATGCTGGATGATTCTGCACTGGGCAAGATGATCAATCATTTCTGGGAGATCTCACCGGGGCAGATACAGGAATTTATGCGGAACAACAGTCTGGGGATCGCAGATGTGCAGAAACTGGCGGATATGGAAGAAGTCCTGTCAGCAGTTCTTGCAGGAAATGCAGTTTTTTTTATAGACGGATATGACAAGGCGATGAAAATATCCAGCAAGGGATACCCGGACATGGGAGTTTCCGAAGCGAAATCAGAAAAAGTCCTGCGCGGTTCCAAAGAAGGATTTTCGGATTCTGTAAAAACAAACTCCGCACTGGTCAGAAAGCGGATCCGGAACAGCAGAATGAAGGTCGAGGAAAAAACGACAGGTGTCCGATCAAAGACAGTCCTGCAGCTTCTCTACATGGAAGATCTCGTTCAGGAAGATCTTCTGGAGAATATCAAAACCAGTCTGGATGAATACAGGATAGATGGAATCTTTGACAGTGGAATGCTGGAACAGCTTACAGACAGAACATGGTATTCACCGTTTCCACAGTATCAGACAACGGAACGTCCCGACCGGGCGGCGATGGAGATCCTGAATGGAAAGATCGTGGTGCTCTGTGACAATTCTCCGTCCGCACTGATCCTTCCAAGTTCCTTTAATGGCTTTATGGAGAGCAGCGAGGACTGGTTTCATCATTTTGAAATGGCATCGTTTCTGCGGGCACTTCGTTATCTTGCACTGCTTGTGGCGACACTGCTCCCGGGGCTTTACCTTGCGGTGATCCGCTTTCACACACAGATACTTCCGGCAAATCTGATCCTGTCTTTTGCAAAAGCACGGGAGGGAGTACCTTTTTCCAGCGTGGTCGAACTGATCTTTCTGGAACTCTCGTTTGAACTGATCCGGGAGGCAGGAGTGCGGGTCCCCGGGGCATTGGGGAATGCGATCGGAATCGTGGGAGGCCTGATCATTGGTCAGGCGGCAGTCAGTGCAAATCTGGTCAGTCCTATCGTTGTTATGATCGTTGCATTGACCGCACTGGGATCGATGGTGATCCCGGAGGAAGAGTTTGCCGCAGCATTCCGACTTTTGAAATATGTATTTCTGTTTCTGGGTGGATATCTTGGAATCTTTGGAATCGTTCTGGGGATCTATCTGACAGTGGCACATCTCTCCGGGCTTCTGAGTTGCGGCATGCCGTACCTTCTTCCGTTTATAAAAAAAGAACCCTGCCGCGATGCTGGCGAAGGAATCCTGCGGATCCCGTTCAGGAAGAGATGGCAGAGGCCGCTCTATGCAAGATGGGAACAGAAAATCCGTCTGCGGAAAAATGATTCCGATGATTCCGGAGAAAGCCGCCGGGAAGATTCCCGGAAAGTTCAGGGACAGGAGGAGAAAGACTCATGAAATTTGCGGAGAATAACAGGATTTCGCACAGACAGCTTTATCGCCAGATGATCCTGACGTTTCTGGCTCCTTTCCTGATCTGTCTTCCTGGGAAAAACGGGATTCAGGGAATGACGGGAATCGCAGGTGTTCTGGCGGCAGTGATCCTGCTGGTCATTTATGTTTTTGTGCTTTTGAGAGTGACCAGCGGATATTCGGATATGGTACGTTTTTTTGGAAGGTTCTGGGGACGGATAGCAGGACTCTTTTTTCTGGCGTATATTATCCTGACGGCAGTTTATATCTTGAAGATACTGGAGCAGATCGTGCCAAGGTGGCTGATCCTGGGAGTGCCGGCGGGCTGGATCTCTTTTCTGGTAGTCGTTATATGCAGTGTGGGAACAGAACGAGGAATCCAGAGACGGGGACGGATGGCAGAAGTTTCCGGAGGTTTGCTTTTGGTTGGAATCCTTCTGATGATGGTACTGTGCCTTGGACAGACACGTGTTGATTATCTTCAGGAGATGTTTGAAACAGAGCGAGTGAGCGGGAGTGGAGTCATTCAGAGCAGTTATCTTTTTCTGTGCGGATTTTCCGGGATCGGACTTTTGCCGTTTATCATGCGTGATGTAGAGAAGCGGGGAAGTGCAGGCAAGACGATCATAGCGTCTGTCCTCACTGTAGGTGGAATCTTTGCAGGAGTTCTTATTTTATTGCCGGCAGTATTTGGGTGGAGACGGCTTCTTACAGAAACATATCCAATCCTGCCTCTTCTTGCAGGGGCAGATCTTCCGGGAAATGTCCTTGCGAGATTTGATGTTCTCTGGATGGGATTTCTTCTGTATGGATTGTTGTTTGCAATGGGAAGTCTTTTTTACTATGGCTATCAAATCACGGAGAAATGCCATCTGGGAACGGCGAAATACTGGCTGGCAATTCTGATCTTCGGATTGTCATTGGTGGAAGTACCAGGTATGGATGTGGTGATATTCTACAGAAACTATCTGAGAAGTATTTTTGTCCCGGGACTTCTGCTCATACAGATGGCGATCCTTTTTCATGGACAGAAAAAGAAAATAAGAAAAACGACTACAGTTGTTTTGTTGATCTGCGCGTTGACACTGAGCGGATGTGCGGGAATTGAACCGGAAAAGAGAATGTATCCACTTGCACTCGGCGTAGAGCAGTCGGAAAATGGGTGGAAATTTATTTATGGACTGCCGGAACTTCCAAGTGCAGAAGGACAGGAAAAAGAAGAGACAGGAAATTCTGCACTGGCGATAACAGGTGTGGATTTTGAAACGATAGAAAAAATATATGACCGTTCACAGGAAAAATATCTGGACATGGGACATCTGCAGGTGCTGATCCTTAAGAATGATCTGACACAGTCAGACAGATGGAGTGAACTGTTATCTTATCTGGAAAAAGAACCGCTGATCGGTGAAAATGTATATGTATTCCGGACAGAAAATCTGACAGAGCTTATGGACTGGAACAAGGAAGGAACCTCGATAGGGGAATACCTGCCGGGACTTCTTGAAAACAGGATTCCGGATCAGGAGAAAAACGGTACTACGTTGCGCCAGGTATATCATCAGTGGTATGAGAATGGCACGTTACCAGGAATTCCTGAGATCATCCTGCAGAATGGAGAAATTCAGGTATATCTGGAATAAATTTGCAGAAAAACGTCCATACTCCAGACAGAAGACGATTTTATTTTCATAGATTCGGAGGTACCCAAATGGACTGGTTAAGGAACTGGAAAAAAAGACTTCTGTTGTCTGTGATGACAGGCATGCTGGCAGTAACACTTTTGTTCGGAGGCACGAAAAATGTCGAGGATTGCAGTATTATGGCGTGGTGGGGAACCCTGTATCCACAGTTTTGCTTTGAGAGAGGATCACAGAACAGCACTAATTATGAAAATACTGTAAAACAGCCGCCAAAGCTTTCCTTCTGGCTTGCGAAAGCCCTGAAGAGGTGGTAAGATTAAAGAACGATTCAGAGAGGCTGTGGCTTTTTCTGAGTCTTACATAGCAAACAGAACATAAAGGACTGGAGAAATAGATTTATGAAAATAGACAGAGATGCACCGATCGGTGTATTTGATTCCGGAGTAGGCGGTCTTACCGTAGCCAGGGAGATCATGAGAAATCTTCCATCGGAGAAGATCGTTTATTTTGGCGATACGGCGAGAGTTCCTTATGGAAGTAAATCCAAGGATACAGTCATCCGCTATTCCAGACAGATCATTCATTTTCTGGAGGAGCAGCAGGTCAAGGCAATCGTGATCGCCTGCAACACGGCAAGTGCATTTGCCCTGGATGCAGTGAAGGATGAACTGGATATCCCTGTACTTGGAGTGATCGAAGCAGGAGCCAAGGTTGCTGCAAAGGAGACACGCAATAAGCGAGTCGGAGTGATCGGAACGCTTGGAACTGTCGGAAGCGGTATTCATGAGGCGTATCTTAAACAGCTTGATCCGGAGATCACAGTGATAGGCAAGGCATGTCCGTTGTTTGTTCCGCTGGTCGAGGAAGGATGGCTTCATGATCCTGTAACTACGGAGATCGTGTCCAGATACCTTCAGGAACTGAAGGATAAAGAAATTGACACACTGATCCTCGGCTGTACACATTATCCGCTGATCCGTTCTACGATCAGAGAAGTCATGGGTGAGGGCGTGCGACTGGTTAATCCGGCATACGAGACAGCCTTACAGCTGAAGGCACTTCTTGCAGAGATGGATATTTCCAGCAGTGGAACAGGTGAAGAGGATTTTCCGTATCGCTTTTATGTCAGTGACCTGGCAGATGAGTTTAAGGATTTTGCAAATTCTATCTTGCCATATGATGTTTCAATGGCAAAGAAGATCGACATAGAGAAGTATTAAAGAGGAGTAAACATATGAATAAAGATGTACTGATACATGTACGCGGGCTCCAGATGATGGAAACAGATGATGCACAGGAGCCGATCGAGATCGTAGTTCCGGGACAGTATTATTTCCGAAACGGAAGTCATTATCTCCGTTACGAAGAAATGCTGGATGATACCGCAGAGACTACAGTAAATTATATCAAGATGTCACCGAACGGAGTAGAAGTCCGCAAGCAGGGACAGGTAAATGTACATATGGTTTTTGAGGAAGGCAAGAAAAACAAGACTTTTTACAATACGCCATATGGTACGCTGCAGATGGGAATCTCAGCGACAGGACTGGAACTCAAGGAGAGTGAAGACGGCATTCAGATGAAGGTGGATTATGCTCTGGATATGAACGAAGAGCATGTCGCTGACTGTTATCTGACCGTACAGGCACAGTCCAAGGATTCCGCGGATTTTGTTTTATAAAATCAAATTAAAATGCCCGTAAAGCTGAAATACTTTACGGGCATTGTCTTTCGATCTTATTTGTCTTTGCTGAACATTCTTTTGAAAAATCCCTTTTTCTTAGGTGCCGGTGCTTCAAGAGAACCACGGATTCCTTTAACTCCAACGATGTATAAACCGCTTACTTCGGCTTTTACTTCTTTTTTGACAGGGATCAGGTCAAAAACCTTCTCATCTGCGATCAGTATGGAGATCTTCGGACCAACCTTAGCCTTAACGATCGGCAGTTTGGAACGGCGCATCAGCTTAGGAGCCTGGTCAATGACCATCTGCGGCAGACCGGATTCTTTGAGTGGAAGTCGTTTCTTATCGATGATCAGCATGGAAACAGTCTGTTTTGCAGCTTCAATCTGTGCCTGCTGTTCTTCTTGCTTCTTCTGAGCTTTCTTTCCGAAGAAATAAAGTGCAACCAGGGCAATGATCAGAATGACCAAGATAACAAGAAGGACGATGCTAAGTGTACTCATAGATACCCTCCTCAGTGTGTATATTACAAATATTTATGCGAAATATATTCTATCATTATTTATTACAAAAGGCAAATAAATTCACGAAAATTCCGTGAAGAAAAAGGAAAACGGTGGAAATTATATAGTTAAACAGGTATAATGAAAAGAGCGAAATCTAAAGACAGGGATAAATACAGAAATCCCGGGTATACTGGGGATTACAGAAAAAAAAGACTAAGGAGTTAGTATGGAGAAGGATAATGGTAAAAGTCGGAACAGGCACCAATACAGGGAAAGAACGACTGCTTCTGTAAGAAAAGAAGATCTGACCGAGGAAGAGCGGATTCGGGAACGCCGGCGCAGGAGACGGGCGCTGCAGAGGAAACGGCAGCGTCAGAGAAGGATGATCCTGATAGTTATGGCGTTGGCAGCAGTAGTTATTATAACTGCGGCAGTCCGTGGAATTGCAGGACATTTTTCTTCGTCGAAGCCGTCAGCCAGCGGCACAGATAAAGAAACGACGGCAGATGCTTCCGGTTCTTCTGTTTCCGGGGGAGACAAGACAGAGCAGGAAACCGCCAGCAGCAAAAGTTCACCGAAAGATACACTCAAAGCTGCTGAACTTAAAGCGACACAGTATGATTATGACGGTGCGATAGAACTTCTTAAGGCAGATACATCATATAGCAGCGATTCAGATATGCAGAGTGCCGTTAAGAAATACGAAGAGGCCAAAGCTTCCTGTAAATCATGGCCACTGGAAGAAGTGACACATGTTTTTTATCACATTCTTATCAAAGATCCGAGCAAAGCTTTTGATGGTGATTACAAGGAAGCAGATTATAATCAGGTCATGACCACGATCGATGAATTCAACAAGATCACACAGACCATGTATGATAAGGGGTATGTGATGGTAAGCATCAAGGACATGGCTACTGTAAATGAGGATGGAACCATGTCACCGGGAGAGATCCTTCTTCCGGAAGGTAAGATCCCGTTTGTACTTTCTCAGGATGATGTTTGTTATTACCATTATATGGATGGTGATGGATTTGCCTCCAAACTGGTTGTAGATGATGAAGGCAAGATTCGAAATGAATATATTGAGGATGATGGAAGTGTATCAGTAGGTGACTATGATATGGTTCCATTGATCGATCGTTTCGTAGAAGAACATCCTGATTTTTCTTACAGAGGAGCCAAGGGAATCGTTGCATTGACCGGATATAATGGAATCCTGGGATATCGCACAGATATCAGCTATGAAACACGTCCGGCAGATCTGGATGATAACAAAGTTGAATGGCTGGATGCACACCCGGATTTCAGTCTGGACAAAGAACGGGAAGAAGCAAAGAAAGTTGCTGATGCTATGAAAGAGGATGGATGGTTGTTTGCCAGTCATACCTGGGGTCATCAAAACATCGGACAGATTTCTCTGGAACAGCTTCAGGCAGATACACAGAAGTTTAAGGATAATGTGGATCCCCTGATCGGAGGAACGGATATTATTATTTTTGCATTTGGTACGGATCTGACCACTCAGGAGGACTATTCCGGTGATAAATTTGAATATCTCAAGAGTGTCGGATATAATTATTATTGTAATGTAGATTCCAGCAAATATTTTGTGCAGATCCGGGATCGCTATTTCCGTCAGGGAAGACGAAATCTGGACGGATATCGTATGTACTATAATCCGGATCTTCTGGAAGACCTGTTCAATGCAAAAGATGTTTTTGATCCAAGCAGACCGACTCCGGTTCCACCGATGGGTTAAACAAATAAGAAAGAAGGAGTTACTAACTATGAAGAAAAGAGCTGTGATACTTACATGTATTTTGTCAGCTTCGATACTTCTGAGCGGCAGTTATATTCTGCCGCTTTTGAATCATATAGCAGAAAAAGAAACCAAAACAGTAAAAACTTACCAGACTGCTTCTCAGGATGAAGCAGAGACAGACAGCAGTGAGGCAGATGCCGGAGACACAGAGGACACTGATTCTGAGAAATCCAGTAAGGATCAGACAGTTCTCGATCAGGCAACGATCATGTACGAACAGTATAATTACGATGAGGCGATCAAACTTCTGAAGGGTCAGAAAGATTTTACGAAAAACAAGGACTATATGGACCTGGCAGCCAAGTGCCAGATTGCAAAGTCTTCACTTGTAGAGTATCCACTGGAACAGATCACACATGTATTTTTTCACACACTGATCGAGGACACTTCCAGGGCTTTTGACGGAGATTCCAAATCCGGAAACTACAATCAGGTTATGACGACTGTCAGTGAGTTCAATAAGATCATTCAGATCATGTATGATAAGGGCTATGTTCTGGTAAGCCCGCATGACATGGCAACAGTGAACAAGGATGGTACGATGAGCCGTGGCAAGATCATGGTGCCGGAGGGCAAGATCCCGTTTGTGCTTTCTCAGGACGATGTCAGTTATTATCATTATATGGATGGTGATGGATGTGCATCCAAACTTGTACTCGATGAAAATGGAGATGTAAAAACAGAATACATTGATGCAGATGGAAATGTCCTGGTAGGAGATTATGATCTTGTTCCGCTGTTGGATTCTTTTATCAAAGAACATCCGGATTTTTCCTATCATGGACGCAAGGGAATCCTTGCGATGACAGGTTATAACGGAGTACTGGGATACAGAACTGATATAGCCTACAAGACCAAAGAAAATCTTCAGGATGACCAGAAGAAATTCCTGGATGACAATCCTGATTTTGATTATGACCAGGATGTTAAGGATGCAACGAAGGTAGCAGATGCCATGAAAGCAGAGGGATGGGAATTTGCGAGCCATACCTGGGGACACATGAATGCAACAGAGCGTTCCGCAGAGGATCTTGAGACTGATGATAAGAAATGGAAAGCTTATGTGGCTCCGATCCTTGGTGATACAGATATGGTCATCTTTGCGTTTGGCGCGGATATTGGTGACTGGGAGGGATATTCTTCTGATAATCCGAAGTTCCAGTATTACAAGAGCGCGGGATACAATTATTTCTGCAACGTAGATTCCAGTCAGTATTTTGTTCAGATCACAGATCAGTATTTCCGCCAGGGAAGAAGAAACCTGGATGGATATAGAATGTACTATAACCCGGATATGCTCAGTGACCTTTTTGATGTTTCTGATGTATGGGATTCTTCCCGGCCGACTCCGGTTCCGGAAATGTAAATAATAACCAGATTTGAAAGGAGATTTTTCATGAAGAAAAAAGTAGTAGCAGCAATGTTAGTAACTTGTATGGCGGTATCTCTTACTGCGTGTGGAAGCAAGGACAGTTCTGATAAGACTGATAAGACTACCGCCAAAACAGAAACGGCTTCTGACAATTCTGATACGGACAAGACAGATTCCAAGACTTCTGATTCCAAGAAGGAAGAGACAAGAATTATTTCGGTAAAAGATGTTTCTGATTATGTTACAATTGGAGATTACAAAGGACTTACACTGGATCGTTATACACAGGCAGTAACAGATGATGATGTGGATGCAGAAATCAACTATGAATTACAGGACAAGGGAACAGAGGTTACAGATGGAACTGTTGAATATGGAGATATTGTGACCATTAATTTTACAGGTACTGTAGACGGTAAAGAGTTTGACGGAAGTTCTGCCGATGACTATGAACTTGTTGTCGGTGAAGGAGATATGGGAATCGATGGTTTTGAAGATGGTCTGGTTGGAATGAAAAAGGGAGAAACCAAAGAACTGACTCTTACTTTACCGGAAGGTTACAGCGAGGATGATTCTCTTTCCGGTAAGGAAGCTGTTTTTAAGGTGACTCTTCAGAAATTTACAAGAGCATCTGAACTGACAGATGAATGGGTTGCTTCCAATACAGATTACAAAACTGTAGATGACTATAAGAAATCTGTAAGAGAGGAACTGGAAAAACAGGCATCCACGACAGCAGATAATGAATTGTATGCAACAGCATGGTCTGAGGTACTTGATACATCTGAGATTAAGAAATACCCGGAAGAAGATGTCAAAAAAGCAGAAGAAAGCTATAAAGCACTCAATGAACAGACTGCAAAAGACAATGGAATGGAACTGAGTGATCTGCTGGAAACATGGGATCTGACAGAAGATGAATTTAATGAAGAATGCAAAAATTATGCAGAATCCAAAGTTGAACAGAATCTGATCGTTCAGGGAATCATTGATGCTGAGGGACTGAGTCTGAGTGATGCAGAGACAGAAGAATTAAAGAATAACCTGATTCTGGACTATGGAGTGGCAAGCATTGATGAGCTGATTGAAACATATGGAGAGGATGAAGTAAATGAATCACTGGCACTTCTTCGTGTGGAGAAATTTATTGTAGACCAGTCTACTGTCAACGAAAAGACAGGAAGTGCAGAGGATTCTATTGAAAACGAAGATGCATATACTGAAGCAGAAGATACCGGTTCAGACCTCACTGAATATGATGGAAGTGAGGAAACACAGGATGAAACGGAAGAGAATATGTCAGAAGAGTCAATTGAGGACAATACAGTAGAAGAGTAATGAATAAATAAGAAAAGACAATTGTATTTCCATAATAAATGCGTTATGATAATAAGATGAATGCGTTTCTGAAGTACAGGCAACAGTAACGCCAGAGATATAAAATACAGCAGGTGGAAATCATGGATAAGAAAGTATTGCGTGAACGAATACGCAAAAAGCAGCAACAGATGAGAAGACGTAAGATGATGCGCCTGGGCGCATATGTTATTGCAGTCATTCTCGTAGTTATATTTGTTATAAGGGGAATTCTGATCCCCGTTGTCAACAGAATCGGTGGAAAGAGTGTTGATAAACCGGCACAGGTTCAGGCAGAAACTGATCAGACGAATGTGAAGTCCGATACAGTTTCAGACGGAACAGATAGCACGGCGGATACAACGACGACATCAGCAGTCAATTCAGCGGCAAGATATCCACTCAAGAATGATCTGGCAAAGGCATCGCAGATGTCTATTGGATGGAATGAAAATGAAAATGGTAAATGGTATCAGAATGCAGATGGCACTTATTTTGCCGGAGGTATGCAGGAAATAGATGGTTCCACCTATTATTTTGATGAGAATGGTTACATTCAGACAGGATGGATAAGCGTTGGATTTGATGATTATTACTTCAATGATGACGGTACATATGATCCAAATACACATAAACCACGAATTGCACTTACCTTTGATGATGGTCCTGGAGAATATACAGATGAACTTTTGGATTGTCTGGAAGCGAATAATGCACATGCGACATTCTTCATGGTAGGACAGAATGTAGGTTCCTGGGAATCAACCGTACAGAGGATGGTCGATCTTGGATGTGAGATCGGTAACCATACCTGGGATCATCCAAGTCAGACTTTAACAAATATGTCGATTGATGATGTTGTCACAGAATTCCAGAAGACAGACGATGCACTTGTACAGGCCTGCGGACAGGCAGCAACGGTAGCCAGGGCACCTTATGGAGCAGCCAATCAGGATATCTATGATGCAGTACAGAAGCCGTTCTTCATGTGGTCTCTTGATACAGAAGACTGGAAGCTGATGGATGCAACAGCAGATTATGATGCCGTTATGAATGGCGATCTGACAGATGGTACAATCATACTGATGCATGATATTCATGAACCTTCCGTTCAGGCAGCATTGAAACTGATACCGGATCTGGTTTCACAGGGCTATAAACTGATGACAGTCAGTGAACTGGCAGCAGCCAAGAATGTAACATTACAGAATACGACATACTCACAGTTCTGGGACAGCCAGCTTCAGGCAGGAACGGTTCCGGGATATAACGGTAATACGGATTCTACAGATGGAAGCGATGCATCAGATGGATCTGAGAGTTCTGCGGACACTGAATCTACAGACGACAGTTCTACAGACAGTACTGATGTCAGTGACGGAAGTTCTTCCGATGGAGATTCTTCTGATGGCAGCAGTGACAGCAGTTCTGGGGATTCCGGCGGAGACGGCTCTTCAGGAGATGGAAGTGATTCAGAAGATTATGACTCTGGCGATGACAGCTCCAGTTATGATGACTCGGGAGACAGTGGAGACTCTGGATACGATGATTCTGGAGACTACTATGATGAGGATTCCGGCGACGATTCGTACGATACATACTAAATAAGAAATACAAATGAGGACAGAACAGAAATAACAGTTCTGCCCTCATTTTTTTGTAGGGAGATTGTAGTAACAGGACATACTTTTAATTGACGTAAACAGTCTGGATTGGTATAATATGTCTATAAATTGGCTTGAATAAGAGGAGTAAAATGTGCAGATTACCGATAATCATATACTGCACAGACAGGACTCTATATTTTCAGCCTGCTCAATTTTGAATTAAGGGAGGAATTTCTGGATGGGAGAGAAAATGCAGTTTACAGAACTGGATCAGTATCTGTTCGGGCAGGGAACTCATTACGACATCTATAAGAAATTAGGAGCTCATCCTACCACACAGCATCGCAAGAAGGGTGTCTATTTTGCAGTCTGGGCACCGAATGCAAGATATGTTTCTGTAATCGGTGATTTTAATAACTGGGATAATCAGGCAAATCCAATGAACAGAGTCGGTGAGATCGGAGTATATGAGATCTTTGTTCCGGGTGCCAAAGTTGGAGATCTGTACAAATTCTTTATTGTCGGATATCATGGAGAAGAACTTTATAAGGCAGATCCATACGCAAATGAAGCAGAACTCAGACCGGGAACGGCATCAAGAATTACAGACATTACGGATTACAAATGGAAAGATACCACCTGGATGAAGAAGCGTCCGGAATTTGACGAGAAACGTGAACCGATGGCAATCTATGAAGTACATCCGGGTTCCTGGAAGAAACATCCGGCAGAGAATGAGGATGATCCGGGATTTTATAATTACCGTGAATTTGCACATGAACTGGCGGCCTATGTCAAAGAGATGGGATATACTCATGTAGAACTTATGGGAATTGCAGAGCATCCATTTGACGGATCCTGGGGATATCAGGTAACAGGATATTATGCACCGACTTCCAGGTATGGTACTGCACAGGATTTCAAATATATGGTGGATTACCTGCACAGAAACAAGATCGGTGTTATACTCGACTGGGTTCCGGCTCATTTCCCGAAGGATGCACATGGACTTGCCAATTTCGATGGAACTGCTGTCTATGAGCATGAAGACCCGAGACAGGGTGAGCATCCTGACTGGGGAACCAAGATCTACAATTACGGACGTCCGGAAGTCAAGAACTTCCTGATCGCCAACGCACTGTACTGGATCGAGGAATGCCATGTAGACGGCCTCCGTGTAGATGCAGTTGCATCTATGCTCTATCTGGATTATGGCAAGAAAGATGGCGAGTGGGTTGCCAATAAGTACGGTGATAACAAGAACCTTGAAGCAATAGAATTCTTCAAACATCTGAATACCGTTGTACTTGGAAGAAACCACGGTACGGTTATGATCGCAGAGGAGTCTACCGCATGGCCGCAGGTTACAGGTAAAGCAGAGGACAATGGTCTTGGATTCTCACTGAAATGGAACATGGGCTGGATGAATGATTTCCTGGAATACATGAAACTGGATCCATATTTCCGTAAGGGCGATCACAATAAGATGACTTTCTCAATGACATATGCATACAGTGAGAGATATGTACTTGTCATTTCACATGATGAGGTCGTACATCTTAAGTGTTCCATGCTGAACAAGATGCCGGGATATCCGGATGACAAATTCAAGAACCTTAAGGCAGCATATGCGTTTATGATCTTCCATCCGGGCAAGAAACTTCTGTTTATGGGTCAGGACTTCGGACAGCTTCGTGAGTGGAGTGAGGAGAGAGAACTTGACTGGTATCTTCTTAAAGAGGACAACCACAAGGATCTCCAGAATTTTGTCAAGACATTGTTTCATATGTATAAGAAATATCCTGCACTGTATGCAGGTGACAATGATCCAGAAGGATTTGAATGGATCAATGCAGACGATGCAGACAGAAGCATTTTCAGCCTGGTTCGTAAATCACCGACCAAGAGAAATAACCTCCTGTTTGTAGTAAACTATACACCGGTAGAACGTCCGGATTATCGTGTTGGCGTTCCGAAGAAAAAACAGTACAAACTTATCATGGATGAGCATGGACTTCTGGACAAACCGAAGGTATTCAAGGCAGAAGCACAGGAGTGCGACCACAGAGAATTCTCTTTTGCATATCCGCTTCCTGCATATGGAATTGCTGTTTTTACATACTAAATTTTGTTGTAAAAGGTCTTGCAATTTCAGGAAATATGGTTTATACTGAGCGCGAATTACAAAGTAAATAGGAATTGATAATAAAATCTCGAAAGGAGAACTAAGATGAAAGTATCCAATATTAAAGACGTTGAGAAATTTTTCGAAGTAGTAGATAGCTGCACAGGCAGAGTAGAACTTGTAACAGGTGAGGGAGACAGGCTGAACCTCAAATCCAAATTATCCCAGTATGTATCTCTGGCAAACATCTTCTCAGGCGGAGAGATCCCGGAACTTGAGATCGTTGCTTACGAGAAAGAAGACATTGATAAACTTCTGAACTTCATGATCAACGGCTGATCAGACAATAAATGCAGTGGGGGCGTGACTGGTTCATGTCCCCATTACCATATTAAAAGGTAAATTTAACCAGGGGGTGCATGCACTTCCTGGTCAAGCTACGTTATGAGTTAGCTTAATGAAACAATCGAAATAAGAAAGGACATGCATATATCATGGAAAGAACAAAAATTGATATTATCTCCGGTTTCCTTGGAGCCGGTAAAACAACACTGATCAAAAAACTTCTCAAAGATGCTTTCAAAGGTGAGCAGGTTGTACTGATCGAGAACGAATTTGGTGAAATCGGTATTGACGGTGGATTCCTTAAAGAAGCAGGAATTGAGATCCGTGAGATGAACTCCGGCTGTATCTGCTGCTCACTGGTTGGCGATTTTGGTGCATCCCTTAAGGAAGTTATCAGCAAATATCATCCGGATAGAATCCTGATCGAGCCATCAGGTGTCGGCAAACTGTCAGATGTTATCAAAGCAGTTCAGGGTGTTGCAGAAGAGACAGGACTGGTTCTTAACAGCTACACAACTGTTGTAGATGCAAAGAAATGCAAAATGTATATGAGAAACTTTGGTGAATTTTTCAATAACCAGGTTGAATATGCAGGTGCGATCATCATGAGCCGTACCGATATCGTAGATGAAGCAAAAGCACAGGCTGCAATGGAGCTTCTTCGTGAGATCAACCCGAAGGCAGCAATCATCACCACACCGATCGAGAAACTGGAAGGTGCAAAGATCCTGGAAGTTATGGAACATCCGGTATCTCTGGAGCAGGAAATGATGGAAGAAGAAGTTTGCCCGGAATGCGGACATGTTCACGAGCATGGACATCACCATCATGACCATGATCACGAGGAGCATGAACATCATCATGACCACGATCATGAGGAACATGAGCACCATCATCACGACCATGACCATGAAGAATGTGGCTGCGGACATGACCATGACCACGATCACGAGGAACATGAGCACCATCATCACGACCATGACCATGAAGAGTGTGGCTGCGGACATGATCATGACCACGATCATCATCACGATCACGACCATGAAGAATGCGGCTGCGGACATGATCATCATCACCATCATCATGCAGACGAAGTTTTCACAAGCTGGGGCCGTGAGACAATTAAGAAATACACAAGAGAAAATCTTGAAAAGATCCTTGAGACACTGTCTGAGACAGAAGAATATGGAATCATCCTTCGTGCGAAAGGAATGCTTCCGGCAGAAGACGGAACATGGATCTACTTTGATATGGTTCCGGAAGAAACAGAGATCCGCAGCGGGGCACCGGAATATACAGGACGTCTCTGCGTAATCGGTTCCAAACTCAACGAGGACAAACTGGCTGAGCTTTTTGGCCTGTAATAACGGAGGATCATACAGACTATGGAAGAAATCAAAGTGCCGATTTATTTAATGACAGGTTTCCTTGAAAGTGGAAAGACTTCTTTCCTGAATTTTACTCTCCAGCAGGATTATTTCCACATTGATGGAAAGACCCTTCTGATCCTCTGCGAAGAAGGAGAAGAAGAATACGATGAGGCTGCACTCAAAAAAAATAATACAGTTGTAGAGATCATCGAAAGTGAAGAAGAATTCACTACTGAGAGACTGGTAGCAATGAGTATCCTTCATCAGCCTGAACGTGTTATCATCGAATATAATGGAATGTGGCTGGTAAGCAATTTCGAAAAAATGCAGCTTCCGGAAGGATGGGGCGTAGAACAGCAGATTACCTGCGTAGATGCCAGCACTTTCCAGATGTATATGGCAAACATGAAATCCATTTTTATGGACATGATAAAAAATACTGACATGGTTATTTTCAACCGCTGCAAAGAAGACGATCCGCTGCCGACTTACCGTCGTGGGATCAAGGTTGCGAACCAGAGAGCAGAAGTCATCTTTGAGGATGAAGAAGGCGAGATGGGAGATATTTTCCAGGATGAGATGCCATTCGATATGGATGCACCGGTCATTGACATCCTGCCGGAAGATTATGGTATCTGGTTTGTAGATGCAATGGACCATCCGGAAAATTACGAAGGAAAAACCGTCAAATTCAAAGCAAGAGTCATGAAACCGCGCGGAATGGGAAGCAAATTCTTTGTTCCGGGACGTACCGCAATGACCTGCTGTGCAGATGACACAACATTCCTTGGCTATGTATGCAAGAGTGCTTATGCGCCGAAACTGGCCCCGGGATCATGGGTAGAAGTCACTGCAAAAGTTGCTATAGAGAAGAGAAACGAGTACCAGGGAGAAGAAGGTGTCGTTCTCTACGCAGATCATGTAGAAATCTGCGAGCCACTGGCAGATGAAATGGTTTACTTTAATTAAGCGAGGAAATTTGAATGTACTTGATCGTAGGTTTGGGAAATCCCGGAAGGCAGTATGAAGCGACACGCCACAACATGGGATTTGATGTGATTGACAAACTGGTAGAAGAATACCAGATCCCACAGGGCGGTGTGAAGTTTAATGCCATGTACGGCAAGGGGATCATCGGAGGGCAGCCTGCTCTCCTGATGAAACCTCTGTCCTATATGAATCTCAGCGGAGGTCCGGTCCGGGAGATGGCAAACTACTTCAAAATTGACCCGGAAACAGAGATGATCGTGATCTATGATGACATCGATCTGGATCCGGGCCAGCTTCGTATCCGCAAGAAGGGAAGTGCCGGAGGGCATAATGGAATCAAAAATATCATTCAGGAGCTCGGTACACAGAAATTTGTGCGTATCAAAGTCGGTGTAGGTGCCAAGCCGCAGGGCTGGGATCTTGCGGATTATGTTCTTGGAAGATTTGGAAGTGAAGACCGCAAACTCGTTGATGAGGCGCAGGACCGTGCATGTAAGGCAGTGGAACTGATCCTGTCCGATGGCCCGGATGCCGCCATGAATGAATTCAACAAGAAACCGGGGGTTGTATGAAAACATTTTTGCATCCTCTGCAAAATCTTGCAGAGATGGAAGCAATTTATACAAAAGCAAAAAGTAATCGTGGAATACTGGAGATAAGTGGTTGTATGGAGTCCCAGAAAGCTCATTTAATATATGGGCTTTCCGGGCTTTTTACATCTCACCTGATTTTGGCAGAAGATGAGAAAGCTGCGAAGGAACTGTACGAGGATTATCGTTTTTATGATAAGAATGTATATTACTATCCGGCGAAAGATCTGCTCTTTTTTCAGGCAGATATTCATGGAAACCTTCTGCTCCGCCAGAGAATGCGTGTGATCAAAGCTCTGCTGGAACAGAAAGAAAACATCACTGTTGTCACGAGTATAGACGGATGTATGGATTATCTTCAGCCGCTTGACAAAATAGAAAAACAGCTGATCCATTTTCGAAATGACAGTACGCTGGATATGGATAAACTCAAAGATGCGCTTGTGCATATGGGTTATGAGCGTGTAGGTCAGGTGGAAATGCCGGGACAGTTTTCTGTCCGGGGCGGCATTGTGGATATTTATTCCCTTACCGAAGAAAATCCGTGGAGGATCGAACTCTGGGGAGATGAGATCGACTCGATCCGTACGTTTGACTCACAGAGCCAGCGTTCCCTGGAAAATCTTGACGAGATCATGATCTATCCGGCGACAGAACAGCCGGCAGAAAAGGGCGGCGTTTCTTTTCTTGATTATTTTGCAGAAAAAAACAGTCTTGTTTTTCTTGATGAGCCGAACCGCCTGGAGGAAAATGCCAGAGCAGTAGAAGAGGAATTTCGTCAGAGCTGTGAAAACCGTCAGCAGAAAGGTGAAGAAAATATTTCCCAGAACTGGATGTGCAGATGGGAAGATCTGAATCACAAGCTGAATAATCGAAACTGCATTTCTGTATCACTGATGGAACCAAAGAGGGCAGACTGGAAGATTACAGAGCAGTTTAACCTGACAGTCAAATCCATGAGTTCTTATCAGAGTAGTTTTGAACTTCTCGTCAAAGATCTCCGACAGTACAAGAAACAGGGATATCAGATCGTGCTTCTTTCCGGTTCAAGGACAAGAGCGGAGCGTCTTGCGAAGGATCTGCAGGATGAGGGATTAAGTGCTTTTTACGGACAGGATTTTGACCGTGTGCTGGAACCGGGCGAGATCATGGTCGCTTATGGTCATGCACGTAAGGGATTTGAATATCCGTTTATCAAATTTGCGATTATCACAGAAACTGACATTTTTGGAAAAGAGCAGAAGAAGCGTAAGAAAAAGAAAGAATACAATGGAAAACGTATTCAGGATTTCTCGGAACTTTCGATTGGAGATTTTGTAGTTCATGAAAAACATGGGCTGGGAATCTACCGTGGTATTGAGAAGGTTGCGGTGGATAAAGTTGCAAAAGATTATATCAAGATCGAATACCGCAACGGCAGTAATCTGTATATCCTTGCAACACAGCTTGATGCGCTTCAGAAATATGCGGGATCGGAGACTGCAAAACCGCCGAAGCTGAACCGTCTTGGCGGTCAGGAATGGAAAAAGACAAAATCCAGAGTGAAAGGTGCAGTCCAGAATATCGCGAAAGAACTGGTGGAACTTTATGCGGTCCGCCAGGAAAAAGAAGGGTATGTATGCGGTCCGGATACTGTATGGCAGAGAGAGTTTGAAGAAATGTTCCCGTATGAGGAAACTGAAGATCAGCTTGCTGCGATTGAGGACACCAAGAAAGATATGGAAAGTACCAAGATCATGGATCGTCTTGTGTGCGGAGACGTTGGATATGGCAAGACAGAGGTTGCGCTTCGTGCGGCGTTTAAAGCCGTGCAGGAGAGCCGGCAGGTCGTTTACCTGGTACCTACTACCATTCTTGCACAGCAGGTCTATAACACCTTTGTACAGCGTATGAATGAGTTTCCGGTACGTGTGGATCTTCTGTGCCGTTTCCGTACACCTTCTCAGCAGCAGAAGACGATCAGTGATCTCAAAAAAGGACAGGTTGACATAATTGTAGGAACACACAGAGTCCTGTCAAAAGATGTCACTTTCAAAAACCTTGGTCTGCTGATCATTGACGAGGAACAGCGTTTTGGCGTTGTCCATAAGGAAAAGATCAAGCAGCTCAAGAAAGACGTTGATGTACTGACACTGACGGCAACGCCGATTCCACGAACACTTCATATGAGTATGATAGGGATCCGTGACATGAGTGTTCTGGAGGAGCCACCGATGGACCGCGTTCCGATCCAGACTTATGTTATGGAGTACGATGAAGAGACTGTCCGTGAGGCAATCAACCGAGAGCTCCGAAGGGGCGGTCAGGTTTATTATGTATACAACAGAGTCAATGATATTGCGGATGTGGCGGCGCGTCTTTCCAAACTGATCCCGGATGCGCGGATTGATTTTGCGCATGGACAGATGAGTGAGAGAGAACTGGAATCGGTTATGTATGCGTTTATCAATGGTGAGATCGATGTGCTTGTTTCCACAACGATCATAGAGACGGGGCTTGATATTTCAAATGTAAATACCATGATCATCCATGACTCAGACCGTTATGGATTGTCACAGCTGTATCAGCTTCGAGGAAGGATCGGACGTTCCAACCGTACCGCATATGCATTTCTGATGTACCGAAGGAATACGATGCTCAAAGAGACAGCAGAGAAACGACTGTCTGCGATTCGTGAGTATACAGACCTCGGAAGTGGATTCAAGATCGCGATGAGGGACCTGGAACTTCGTGGTGCAGGTAATCTTCTTGGTGCGGAGCAGCACGGACATATGAATGCTGTCGGATATGATCTCTACTGCAAGATGCTCAGTGAGGCGGTCAAGGAGGCAAAGGGAATCCACACGATGGAGGACTTTGAAACAACGATCGATCTGAATATGGATGCCTTTATTCCGGATACCTATATCAGCAATGAGTACCAGAAACTGGACATCTACAAGAGGACAGCAGGGATTGAGACAACGCAGGATTATGATGATATGCTGGAGGAACTTCTGGATCGATTTGGAGAGCCGCCGAAGGCAGTGCTGAACCTTCTGACGATTGCCCGGATCAAAGCTCTTGCACACAGAAGCTATGTGACGGAGATCAAGCAGATGGGCAAAGATCTGAAGATCACTTTGTATGAGCGTGCGAAACTGAATCCGGCAGGCTTCCCGGAACTGATGCAGAAATACAGACGCGGACTTCAGTTCAAGAATGAGCAGGAACCGAAATTTATTCTGACACCGGTCGGAAATCTTCTGACAGCACTTACGGATTTTCTGAATGAACTGGAGAAACTGGTGGAGGAGTAAAGTCAGTCAGGAACGAAACGTGTCTATTTTGTGAAAAAACAGCGTTTCTTATGGATAATCCTTGCCCTGAAGGGGAAAAAAGTTTATACTCATACTATTGAATTCAGGTAATCATGGAGGAAAATATGAAGGAAATGACAAAAAAAACAGCCGTTGTTGCTATGGCAGGCATTATGGCTGCAGGAATGCTTACCGGATGCGGTGAGAAGAAATTAGACGGAAGCAAGACGGTTGCTACAGTAGATGGAACAGAGATCCCGCTGGGCGTTGTAAGCCTTTCTGTCAGAGACGGTCAGATGCAGACAGAAGCTATGTACAGAAGTTATATGGGCGGCTCTGATTTTGATATCTGGGATACAGAAGCAGAGAAAGGCAAGACCTATGGTGAACAGCTTGTAGAACAGGCCCTCGAAGACGTAGAACTTATGTACATCATGAAAGAAAAAGCAGCTGATTATGATGTAGAACTGACAGATGATGATGAGAAAGCAATCGAAGAAGCAGCCGCTTCCTTTATGGAAGCAAACTCTGATGAGGCAATTGCAGACCTGGCAGTTACAGAAGATCAGGTCAAAACCTTCCTGGAACTTGAGACATACAAACAGAGAATTCATGATCCGATCATTGCAGATGTAGACAAGGATGTTTCTGATGAGGAAGCACAGCAGTCTTCTTTCAGTTATGTAAGTATCAGCACAGCAGATTTAAGCGATGATGAGATTAAGCAGAAGAAAGAAGATGCACAGAAGATCCAGGATGAACTGACCAAGGATCCAGAGGGAGATTTCGATGAGATCGCCAAATCTGTAGATGATTCTTATTCTTCACTGGAAGGTACTTTTGATGCAAATGATACCAGTGATGATGAAGATTCCGAGAATGAGGATTCTGAGGAAGACAGCAGTACATCCAGCAGTACTTATCCGGATGAAGTGATCAAAGTCCTCAGAACACTCGATGATGGAGAAGTTGCTCCGGACGTGATCGAAACAGATACAGCATACTATGTTGTAAAACTGAATCAGAAAAACGATGAAGAAGCAACAGAGACCAAGAAAGAGTCTATCATTTCTACAAGAGAGCAGGATCTGTATACAGAGACTACTGACAAGTGGATGGAAGATGCAGATATCAAAGAAGAGAAGAAAGTTCTCAAGACTCTCAAAGTAACAGATAACCATAAATATAATCAGCCAACCGCAACACCGGAGCCGACCGAGGAAGCTGCTGATACAACAGAAGATACTGAGGTAACAGAGACACCGGAGGCAGACGCTACTGAGACTCCAGAAGTTACAGAGGCAGCAAGTGCTACAACAACACCGGAAGCTACTGAGGCAGCAAGTGCAACAACAACACCAGAAGCTACGGAAGCACCTTCCTACAGCACAGACACATCTCTGACAGTCAAAGACGGAGATACTGTAAACATTGATTATGTTGGTAAGATCGATGGTACAGCATTCGATCGTGGAAGCACTGATGGAAAGGGAACAGACCTTGTGATCGGTTCTGGAAGCTATATTGATAACTTTGAAGATCAGCTCGTAGGTGCTCACCCAGGAGATGAAGTAGAAGTAACCGTAACCTTCCCGGATGATTATGGTGTGGATGAGCTTAATGGAAAAGAAGCAGTATTTGATGTTACTGTGAATGGAATTTACGAATAAAAAATCATAAAAATCGGAGCCCCGCAGCATTCGCTGCGGGGCTCTATTATGTAAGGATATTAAATTTCCTCCGCATTATCCTCAGAAAAACTTCCCGTCACATGGATACCATTGATCTCAACATCACCCTCCATCGGAATCACGATACATTTACGTCCATCAATAATCTGGGTTTCAATCAACGCCGCGCGGTCTGGGTCTACGTGGATGACGACATCCGGGGTTTTGATCTCGGTCCGGCGGGTGTTGGTAATGTTGGATACCATCAGGGATGCATTCTCACCGGCGGTGGCTTCGTAGCACTGGTCGAAAGTTTCCATTTTTTCTTCTTCGACACCGCATTCCTCGAAGAGACGTTTCACTTCTGGTTTGGTGAGAACAGCGGGTTCAGGAGAATCCTTCTGTGATTCAACCCACTCATTTAATTTCTCATGAATGTTCATGACAGTATCATAAGCACAGTCTTCCCCCAGAGTTTCCTCCACAAGGGCATTGAAGGAATCTCTTTGTCCACCGGCTGAAAGCGGAGTTTCACAGCCAAACAGTTCATCTACGAAAGTACTGCGGAGCTGTTCTGCGTTCTTGGAGTAGTAGAGAAGTCCGTGGATATCTGTACTGCGGTCATTAAATACCGGGAACAGGAATCCAAGATCCGGCATTTCTACGATCCAGTCACGGATGCGGTCCTCGATATTGTTGGTTTCTGCATTGTAGCAGAGACCTGCTTTGGAAAGGTTTACAGGGCAGATGCTGCACAGAATATGATCATAGATCTCATCGGAAGCATCAAACATTTCCTGACCATCAGAAGATTTACCAGGGATATCGTATACAGCGTGGATCAGGATGATATAATAATTCTCACCGTAATCGTAAGATTCGATCACTTTGTCATAGAATTCATCCAGGATAGCATCATCCTGTAACTTACTGCCGCGCAGACGAAGAAGGAATTCCTGTGTGCCGCCTTCTTTTTCCTGCTCGAGAGGAAATTCCATATTGATCAGGTTCTTGCCGACAGTACCGGAAAGAGTTTTCTTGAAGATTTCAAAGTATTTGAACATTTCTTCTTCGGAGAGAGAAAGAAATGCTTCTTTCAGCTTGGTCTTTTTGTTTTTTTCTCCGTCAACGTAGCAGCCGCAGATTCGTGTGATGGCGCAGTTGTTGGGGGTAAACTGTTTCTTGATTTCTGATATTTCTTTTTTATTCATAATAAAACTCCTCGTGTTTGAAAGTATAGAAGGTATTTTTGCCAGAAAAAAAGGGCCTTGCGGCCCTTTTTAATAGCTTAGATCTTGGAATAACCGAAGCCATTTACCAATGCATCCAGTTTCTGTTTCTGGGCACATAAAGGACAGGTGGAAGCAGGATACGAACCATAATTTGGAAGATCCCTGTGATCAAAAATACTATAAACAGGCAGTCCGGCAATATTGGTAGCTGCACTGAAAATTGCAGCGATACCACGGATCGTGCCGCCGTAGTACAAGATACTCTCGATCGCACGGGACAGAGTTTCGCCTGTTGTGATAGAACCATCCAGGATCAGGATGTTCTTGTTCTTGATCATTGGCTGGATATTGTCACGGAAAATGATCTGACCAGAGTTATTGTATTCCGGAGCAGTGATATAAATAGTCTGGTGTGAGTTCATAGAATATACACCAGCTCTGGTAAGTGTCTCTGCCAGGTATGCACCGACAACTTCCAGTCCGCTCATACAGATGATCGTATCAACAGGAATACTTGTTTCATAGTTGGCAGCCAGTGCCTCTGCGACACGAAGTGCCTCTGAACTTCTGGAACGCATAGTGGTAAGGTCCAGATAATGGGTGATGTGAGACTGCGGTGTTGCAAAATGTCCAGGAATTACCTTAAGCTGAATTTTCTTGTCGCCGCGTGCACTGATTTTGGTCATTCTTGATTCCATAAAAATCCCTCCCTTATAAGCATTATAAGATTTCTGTGCGGAATGCTTCCGCAATTCCACTGAGCTGATAACGGTCAGCAAGATCCTGAATTCCGGTCATGATCTCTTCACGGCTGAAATTGTGGACTTCCAGGAAGTCATCGTCCTTTCCATTAAGATTATAATAAAAAAGAAGACCGATCTCCAGATTCTGGCGGTCACCATCACAGGTCATTTCGTATAACTGGTTCTCTGCCTCGTCAATCTTACCCTCATCGGTCAGAGCGATCAGATTCTCAAGAGTCGTTCTGGCAGTACTGTCTTCGATCACTTCCGGGGTAAGCTCGGATGCGCTTACCTGAAACAGCATTTTCATAACAGCATGAACCATTTCACGGATCTGGCGCAGTATAAAATCATCCTGAAGCATTTGGATTCTCCCTTCTGAATCAAAATTTATTGCAACCATTATCACGTGAACAGTTACAATTTTTTATAAAATATCTATTCTTAGATTACCACAAACGACACCATTCTACCAGTGAAAATTTATTCACAATATTGTGAATTGAACGACAAATGTAACTGTTCACAGGTAGTATCCCACGAGGTGTTTTGCAATGAATAATGGCAAAATCCCGAGACATACGGGGCAAAATGCTGTTTCCGCGGGTCTGATGTATTTTTGGGCAGTTATTGCAGAATACTATATTATATACATGTTATAATTGTTAAAAAAATATTTCGTAATAATTAAGAAAATATGATATAATCAGATAAAAAAATAATTGCAGGATGGAAACATGATAAAAGGAATTCATTTGACAATAGGCATTTTATCAGGGATTCTGTTTACACAGAATATCTGGGCACAGACATTGAAAGAACCGGTGATCGAATCACAGGCTGTAGTTGTAATGGATATGGACAGTGGAGATATTTTGTATGAGAAGAATGGAAAAGAAAAATTATATCCCGCAAGTATTGTAAAACTTCTGACAGCACTGGTGACAGCGGAGGAAGGAAAGCTGGATGATATCGTTATTTTTTCGTACGATGCTGTCTATGGAGTGGAAGAAGGGAGTGGAAATGCACTTCAGTTAGAAACGGGCGATAAACTGACAGTAGAAGACTGTATGTATGCAATGCTGTTGAAATCTTCCAATCAGGCGGCTAATGCGCTTGCGGAATATGTTGCCGGAAGTAATGAGAAATTTGCAGAACATATGAATGAAAAGGCACAGGAACTGGGATGCACAGACAGTAATTTTGTGAACCCTTCCGGACTAAATGCAGAAGAGCAGAAGGTTACAGCGGAAGATATGGCCAAGATCGCAGCAGCCGCTTTTTCTAATGACACTGTAAGGGAAATTGCATCGGCAAAGACATACCAGCTTCCGGTAACTTTGAATAATCCGAACGGCTGTATCGTTGAAATGGAACATCAGCTTTTGAATGGGACAGACTATTCTTATAAGTATGCCTATGCAGGAAAAACCGGTTACACGGATGCAGCAGGAAATACCTTAGTAACAGCAGCCAGGAAAGACGATAAAAATCTGATCGCAGTAGTATTAAAAAGTGAGATGACACATTATACAGATACGATCAAGCTTTTTAATTATGGATTTGCATATCTGGAACAGCAGACACAGGAGATAGAGGCAGAGGAAGAATCTGTCGACACGGAAAAAGTGCAGACAGTTCCGGAAGAGCAGAAAGAAACGACACCAGATCATACCGTTATAAATGTAGTGAAGGGGATATTTTTCCTGATAATACTCTATGGCGCAAGTCTGATATTCAGACGTAAAAAAAGCAGACTTCAAAAAAAGAGAAAAAATATCAAGAAAGCTGGAAATGGCAGTAAAAAAAGCAAAAAGAAAAGCAGAAAATAATAAGAAGATTCCTTAAATTTCTTTACGGGCAAAATTGAGAATGGTATAATATAATCTTATAGGAGACGCAAAGAAGTATGCAAAAGAAAGGATGCCATGGAAGCACAAAACGAAAATGATATGACCAGGCATGAATGGGAAGTCATGCTCAAAGAACTGAAGAAAGTATTTTCAATTGTACGCCTTCTTAACGAGGAGGAACTGCGGACCGGAAGGCTTCAGGGAAGTACAGATATGTCAGAGGGATGTGAATGCTATGCGCTCTGGAATAAGAATTCCCGTTGTGATAACTGCATTTCCAGGGCGGCCTTTGCAGAAAAAGGTAAGAGAACAAAACTTGAATTTATAGATGATGGCATTTTCCAGGTAGTGTCCAAATATATCAAGATCGATGGCGTTCCATACGTGGCAGAACTGGTAAACAAACTGGACGGAGATGCGCTGGTAAGCAAGAAAGAGCGCGATGAGATGCTCAAGAAACTGATTCGGTACGACAGAGAACTGTATATGGATGCATTGACAGGTGCATATAACAGGCGTTACTATGAGGATCAGCTCAAATCTGTTGATATGGTTGCCGGGGTTGCAATGATCGACCTGGATGACTTTAAGTTTTATAATGATACTTATGGACATAATGCAGGAGATCTTGTCCTGGAGACGGTTGTCAAGATCATACGAAACAATATCCGTAAGACAGATATGCTGGTTCGATTTGGCGGTGATGAATTTCTTCTGGTAATGCCGGATATTCTGGAATCCTCTTTCCGCAAGAAACTGAAACAGATACAGGAAGCGATACATATCGCAGAAGTACCCGGGTATTTACAGCTTCGTATGTCTGTCAGCATAGGCGGGGTATTGTCTACACGCGGGACAATAGAGTCAGCAATACGCAGGGCAGATCAGTATATGTATCAGGCAAAGACAACCAAGAACATGGTAGTGACCGAGGGAGACCTGCTGAACGAAACACCGGCACTGACAAATACATCATCTATTCATAAATATAAGATTCTGATCGTCGATGATTCAGAGATGAACAGAGAGATCCTGTCAGCAATTCTGGGAGATGAATTTGAGATCCTGGAGGCAGAGAATGGTGAGGAATGTATTTCTGTCATCAGGAAATATGGAACCAGTATCTCGCTGGTGCTTCTCGATATTGTGATGCCTGTCATGGATGGATTTGAGGTTCTGGAGTTTCTGAATAAATATCAGTGGATTGATGATATTCCGGTAATCATGATCTCCAGTGAGGATTCTGCGACCAGTGTCAAGAAAGCCTACGAGATGGGTGTATCTGATTACATCAACAGACCATTTGATGCAGAAGTTGTTCATCGGAGAGTATTTAATACGATCAAACTTTATGCGAAGCAGCGCAAGCTGATCGCCCTGATCACCAATCAGGTATATGAGAAAGAGAAGAATAACCGTATCCTGATCGAGATTTTAAGCCAGATCGTAGAATTCCGAAATGGCGAAAGTGGACGACATGTCCTGAATGTAAATATCCTGACAGGAATCCTTCTGGAACAGCTGGTTCAGGTTACGGATAAGTACAATGTTTTATGGTCAGACAGACTGATGATCACGACAGCGGCTTCTCTTCACGATATCGGAAAAATCGGCATTGATGACAAGATACTGAACAAGGCAGGCAAGCTGACACCGGAGGAGACAGAGATCGTCAAGGAACATACAGTGATCGGTGCCTCCATGCTGGAAAACATGGAAATCTTCAAGGATGAAGAATTTGTCAAGATTGCTTATCAGATATGCAGATGGCATCATGAGAGATATGACGGTAAAGGCTATCCAGACGGATTGAAGGGAGATGCGATCCCTCTTTCCGCACAGGTCGTTGCACTGGCAGATGTTTATGATGCGCTTGTCAGCAGGCGGGTTTATAAGAAGAAGTATACGCACAGAGAAGCAATGAAAATGATTCTTAACGGCGAATGTGGAGCCTTCAATCCGATCCTTCTGAAGTGTCTTGTAGAAGCACAGGAGAAGGTAAGGGACAGCATCGTAGTAAGTGAAGATTACAATGCTTCTTATAAACGCAATATAATGAGAGAATTGGAAGAATATGAAAGTACCAAAGAACATCTGATGGAATCTATCACACAGGATATCCAGAAAGAATGTTCAGAAATTGAAAATGATACAGACCTTGATTTTATTGGGGGGGGGCAAAACGGAAATATGATTGACAAATACGTAAACTCTTACCTCAGAAAATGTCTGACTGATAAAGATCACAGGGGAATTAATTAATCATAATGCATTTTACCAATAAGAATTAAAGGAGAATATACAGAATGACAGTTAGAGAAAGTTATGAAAAAATGGGCGCAAATTATGACGGAGTTTTATCCAGACTTGGAAATGAAATGCTGATCAAGAAATTTGCTGTAAAATTCCTCAAAGACCCAAGTTTCCAGGATCTTACAGATGCAATCGAGCAGGGGGACGCAGAACACGCATTCCGTGCTGCACATACACTGAAAGGCATATGTTTGAACCTTGGCTTTGACAATCTTTACAAACCAAGTGAAGCGCTGACAGAGAAACTTCGCGGAAGAGAACTGAATGGATACGAGACATTATACGCAGAAGTAAAAAATCAGTACAACAAAACAGTAGAAGCAATCAATGAGATTGCTGAGTAAATACAAAACTCGGTATCGACCGGATACAGAATGTTCGATCGATACCGAGTTTTTTTGTTTGGGCAAAGAAATTCAGCGAAAAACGGTCTGGATCAGTACCATATACAGGACAGTGCCGCCGCCGATACTCAGAAGAGTGCTTTTTTTCCATTTGTGGAGCAGTACGATGAAAACAATTGCAATTGCTTCAGGAAGTCCATGTGTACTGCTTGCAGAGACATCTTTCAGACAATAGATAACGAGAAGCCCGATTGCTGCATATGGGAGTACCGTTCCAAGGTACTTGACGAATTCCGGTGGATTTTTGCCCTCCGGAAAAATAATGAATGGGATAAAACGTGTTGCCATTGTTCCAAGGACAACTGCCGCAATGGTGATGATCGCCTGTGTTGTTGTCATTGTCATTTCGCAGCCACCTCCGGTTTCTTTGAGAGTTTACGTTCTGCTGTAAAGCACACGATGATGAAGATCATGGACGGAACGATGAAATTGCTGCTTCCGAAAATCAGAAGGCAGACAGCGGAGCAGATCAGCCCTACCAGAGCAGGACGATGATCTTTGGCTTCTTCCCACTGGTTCAGGAACATTACAACAAACAGGGCGGTCATGACAAAATCAATTCCTGTTGTATCGAAGTGGACCACATATCCGAGAAGTGCTCCCGCTGTAGCAGCAGATACCCAGTAGATCTGATTTAACAGATTGACAAAGAACATGAACCATCCCCTGTCTACATCATCCGGCGGTGTTACTGTACAGTTGACGGTGAAAGATTCATCACACATGCCGAAGATCAGGTAGAACTTTTTCCAGCCGGTATTTTTGTACTTATCCAGCATGGAAAGTCCGTAAAATAAATGTCTGGCATTGACCATCAGTGCCAGAAAGAAAGCTGCGATCGGACTGAATGCCGACAGCAGAAGATTGGCTGTCACGAATTCCATGGAGCCCGCAAAGATAAACATACTCATAAAGAATGGATACCATACGGAAAATCCCTTGCTCTGCATCATAAATCCGTAGGACATTCCCAGAAAAAGGAAACCTATACCGATAGGGATCGTGTATGGAAACGCGGCTTTAAATGCTTTTTTCTTCATTGGTTAAAAAACTCCTTGACTTTTAGCATGAATATGTATATATTTTATATATAAAATTTTTATATATAATTATTTTACATATTATTTATGGAGGTGATCGGATGTATTATCCCGTATCAGCATTACTTATAGAGTTTCTGATCCTGTCCGTGGTAGAATCACAGGATTCCTACGGATATGAGATCAGCCAGACCGTCAAGATCGTGGCTGATATCAAAGAATCCACTCTATATCCCATCCTGAAGAAACTTGAGAAAAACGGTTATCTCACAACCTATTCTCAGGAATTTCAGGGACGTAAACGCAAGTATTATTCTATCACCGATTCCGGCAAAGAACAACTGGTGTATCTTCACAAAGAGTGGGTTTCTTACAGAGATACGATTGACGGAATCATTGAAGGGAGGATCAGAAATTGACCAGAGAAGAATATATGGCGAAATTGCAGAAATATCTTCGTAAACTTCCGAAGCAGGATTATGAAGATGCAATTGAATATTTTAATGAATATTTCAGCGATACGGACGAAGAAGGTCAGCAGAAACTGATGGAGGAACTGGGAACTCCGAAGGAAGCGGCTGCGGATCTGATGTGTAATCTTCTGGATAGAAAGTTACAGGAACAGGACACAGATATTGAGGAGAAAAAGAGTAAAAAAGGAATTATCACGCTCTCGGTTCTTGCAATCCTGTCAACGCCTGTGACAGTGCCGCTTTTTATCGCATTGCTTGCAGTACTTTTTGCAGTTGCGATTTGTGTTGTCTGTGTGATCTTCAGTGATTTTATTGCTGCATTCGGCGTGTTACTGATTGGTGGTAAACTGTTGCTGAGAGGACTTGTTTCCTTCCCGTATTCGTTATCAGGCGCACTGACAGTGACTGGCTGCGGACTCTTTGGAATCGGATGTGCGATCCTTCTGTATATCCTCGGAATTTATCTTTGTAAATGGACAGGCATGCTTCTTGTCAAGCTGGCCCAGGTATTAGCTGGAAAGAGGGGTAAAAATCATGAAAAAAACAAATAAGCGTTTACTGGCAGTCGGTGGTATCTTTTGTGCAGTGGGTATTCTGTTCTTTGGTGTTGGCGTTGCATCAGGCGGTAGAAATTATATAAAATCAGCAGACCTGAACAGAATCAGCGGAACTGCAACGATGGATTCAAGCGACAGTCATGCGATCTTGAGCAAGACAAAGCTCGATGCGTTTTCTGCCGTGAATATCGATCTTCGGAATCTGGATCTGGATGTGAAAGAATCGGATGATGATAATTTCTATATTGCTTATAATATTGAAACAAATGACGGAATGCTTCCGCTTTCCTATCAGGTTCAGGATGATACATTGAATATTGTGGAGAAGCAGGGGCATGAGTCGTATTCATATATCCACATTGATATTAACTTTCTTCAGGAGATGCTTGGCCAGAGCCATGTGATCGAGAACTCTAATAAGGTGACAATCTATATTCCGAAAAAAAACGACTTGAGTAGTTTTTTCTGCAAGATGGGATATGGCGATCTTGACATTGAATCTCTGGGAGTAAAAAAGGCAGTGATCTCCTGTTCTGATGGTGATGTGAAAATTAAAGACAGTGCATTGAATTCCCTTGAAATGGAGACGGAACTTGGCGATCTGCATCTCAAAAACACTTCTGTAAAAAACAGCCAGATCAGAATGGATGATGGAGATGTAAAAGCTGAAAACACTGTATTCCAGGGCAAAAACAAGATTACAAGTACCCTGGGAAACATCAAACTTGGCATTCCAAAAGAAGTGGCTGAAGATCTTTCCATAGAGGCAGAGGCAAGCGATATTGATATACCGGAAAAGCTGGGAAAAGTAATGACAGATGAGGACGGTGAGCAAGTACTCATCACAGAAAATAAACCACAGGATTCCCTGGAACTTAAGAGTGAAGATGGGGATATTAAGATTATTGCTGAGAAATAATACCTGTGAGATAATTCTATTTCAGAAATAACTGGAAATCTGTTATAATTGAGAAAAGATAAGGAGAAGATTATGCAAATCGATGAAGTTATAGCAGAAATTACACAAAGATGCAGAAACTATGGCGCACAGAAAATAATCCTGTTTGGATCCAGAGCAAAAGGCACCGCAACAGAACGCAGTGATATTGATATTGCAGTGTCAGGCGTGGCATCAAGTGATATTTTTGAACTGGAGGAAGCTCTGGAAGATATTCCAACATTGTATACAATTGATCTTGTTGATCTTGATACCTGTAAAAATCAGTTATTGCTGGAGGACATTAAACAATACGGACGAGAAATTTATAAGAAGATTTGAGTCATTTCAAAACTCCCTGGATTTGTTGGCAGAAGCCAGAGAGCGTGATTTATCAGATTCGTTTGTACTCAGTGGAACCAGTGCAAAATTCAGTATTACGTTTGATCTGGCATGGAAGGTTATGAAAGACATTCTGGTACAATATTATGCAATTACCGGATTTGTTACAGGCTCTCCCAGAGAAGTACTGAAACAGTCTTTTCAGGCGAAGCTGATCACAGGTGATGAGTGGATTGATATGCTGAAAATACGAAATCAGCTTGCACATGACTATGATGGTGTGATTGTGAAAGAGCATTGCCAGACAATCATTCATCTGTATATTGATAAATTATATGATTTTAACATAATATATAGCAAGAATTCTCCTTCCTCTACAGGTGGGAGATGAATTGCAAAAAAGCAAAAAAAGAACACTTGTTCTACAATACAATTCATGGTATAATAAAATCAGTCGATAAGATGATTATTCAAAAAAGGACTGGTTTTATGGAAAATATAGATCACAATGCACATTCAGTGTACTTGATGTATTATCATTTGATCATGGTGGTAAAATATCGAAGAAAAGTTATCAGTGATCCGATTTCAGAAAGAGCAAAGGAAATATGGGGATATATTGCCCCACGGTATGGAATTGTTTTGGAGGAATGGAATCATGATATTGACCATGTTCATGTAATGTTTCGTGCACAGCCTAAAACGGAACTCAGTAAATTTATCAATGCTTATAAAAGTGCCAGCAGCAGACTGCTGAAAAAAGAGTATCCGGAAATCCGGGAAAAACTTTGGAAAGAAGCATTTTGGAGCCAGAGTTTCTGCCTTTTGACGGCAGGAGGGGCACCAGTAGAAGTGATCCGTCAATACATCGAAACCCAGGGAGAGAAAAAGAATTGAACATTGCATATCGTTTCCGGATCTATCCAACAGAAGAACAGAAGATACTCCTTGGAAAAACATTTGGCTGCTGTCGTTTTCTGTACAACCAGATGCTTAATGACAAGATCCAGGAGTATAAAAAGACAAAGAAGATGTTAAAGAATACACCAGCTATGTATAAAAAGGCGTATCCATTTCTGAAAGAAGTTGATTCGCTGGCACTGGCAAATGTTCAGCTCCATCTGGAAAAAGCATATAAGAATTTTTTTCGTGATCCTAAGGTTGGATTTCCACGTTTCAAGTCAAAACATCACTCCAAAAACAGCTATACAA
>ENA-ORUN01000314-ORUN01000314.1-human-gut-metagenome-genome-assembly--contig:-NODE-314-length-60371-cov-7.166937_pt1 | contig 60371 bp, 83 predicted proteins | sample MGYA00242080_ERZ509209 | MGnify/ENA primary metagenome ERZ509209 (study PRJEB26280, sample SAMEA2338786) | human gut metagenome | biome: human gut; feature: human-associated habitat; material: faeces... | reverse complement strand
CGGTGGTGTGAGAGGTCGGAATTTCTCATTTAGGAGAAATTCCTCCTACTCGATTCTATATCTGTCATATTAATAAAAATTCAGACATATGGAGAAAAAGAAAGGAAAAAGAAAATGGCAAAATGGATTAATAAAACGAATCAACCGCTCTCAGAAGTGGAAAAGTTCATTAATGACTTTATGGATCGACCGGAAGCGGAACAGAAAATTCTTAGGAAGCAATTTATGGAAGGATATTGCTGGCACTTTGCTCATATGTTACAGGATACATTTAATCGCGGAACCGTTGTATGGGCCGCGCCTTTTGGACATATCTGTTGGCAGGATAATGACGGTAAAGTATATGACATCGAAGGCGAATATACCGGCGAGGCTTTTTACATGATTCCGGAGAAGTTCACTGAGATGATTGTTTCCGAAAACATGTTGGATTTTAAACATATTCCGGATAAGATTCATAATACAGATAGAAATGAAATAATTAAGATCATTAAGGCATATTGCAAAGAAACTGGCAAAAATTATTATTCAAAGATAGAAGATTATTTGTGCAATGATGTATGAGTAAATTATCCACGTAAAACAATGTTGTTTTATAGATAAATTTATAAAAGAAAGGTAAATTATAAATATGCAAATAAACTTAATTGGAACTGGCGCAATGTATACTGCTTATAACAGTGCATGTACTTTGATTGATAATAAAATTATTGTAGATATGCCAAATGGCACAGTTAAACAAATGTTAAAAAATGGATTGCCTGTAGAAAATATTGATATTATTTTAATAACTCACATGCATGGAGATCATACAGCAGATATTCCTTTTTTTCTAAAATATGTATTTAATTACAAAAAGAGAAATACACCAATAAATATAATTGGGCCAATTGGTATAAAATCTAAAATCAAGGATTTATTTGATTCATATAATTTTGAAAATGGCGCTGAAATTGAAAGATTTTTTAATATTCATTTCATAGAAATACTAGAAAATGATTTTAAAATAAATGAATACAATATTAAATCCTATCTAATGTTACATGGAGAAGAAAAGCCGGCGTTAGGTTATATTATTGATAATAAATTAGGGGTAACAGGAGATTCGGGACTATGTGAAGGTATTGAAACTATTTTTAAAAATTCTACTGTGATCATAGCAGATTCCTCATCAAAAACAGGAGATATGTGTCATATGGGAATTAATGATTTAATCTATTTATCCAATAAATACAATAAAAAAATATTTTGTACTCATTTATTGGATACAACAAGGCGTGAACTTATAGAAAATGTTCATCAAAATATTATTGTTAAAGATGATTTTTATGTATCGGAAATTTAAAAAGGAGAATATCAACGTATGGAAGAGAATATGGAATTAGAAGAAAAAACATATATAAGAGACGCAAGGCTATTGGAAATAGCGAAAATAAAATATGTATTTTTTGATATAGATGGGGTACTTTCAATACCCAGATATAAAAACTTCTTAACAGGAAAGATAGTAAGTGGCTTTTCTGATGAAGAATGGCTTAAATATGATATCTTCAGTCAACACCCTTATGAATATTGCATAGCGCCTAAAATCATGAAAGAATTAGTAAATATAATGCATAATAATCGAGGTATCTGTAAAAGATGTTTTGGTTTAACGGCTGATACAAATTCTTTTTCCTATAATAGCAAAAAAAGATTTATAAAGGATAATTATCCGGAAATAAACACAGAAGATATTATATTAGTATCATCAGCCGACATGAAGGTTGACGTTATAAAATATATTGCTGAAAGAGATGGTATAAATTTAAAAGAATGCCTACTTATCGAAGATACCTTTCAAACAATTATAAATACGGAGTTAGCAGGAATATGTAATTTACATATTTCTGAAGCATCAGAATTGTTGTCTGATATTAAAGAATATCAAATAAACACTCGTCCAAGAAATTATGATTTATTAATAGATATGACTGGAAGACTCTTTTAAAAGGAAAAGACTAAGAAAGGTAAAAGAAAAAATGAAAGAAACTATAGCTGGATGATCTTTGTTAGGTTCCTTGCAGATATGAATACGCAAGATTGGTAAACGAGGAAAAACAGTCGATTCCGGAGGCGTAGCATAACGTAATCTAAATAAAGGTTCTGGATCTGGACCATGATCTGGTAGATTATGCGAATCAGGGCGGTGATGCCATTCAGCTGCTGGACTGGCGGAGCGGGAGAACCGCCAATCCAGTAAGGAAAGCCAACATGGAGAGTATTTTGATCAGATATTGGAATTGAAAAGTAACCTGCAGCAATAGCTGCGGGTTTCGTTTATTTACCAATAAATTATCTGCCATATTAAGTGTATCAAGATAAAAGGAGGAAACAAGAGCAAAAATAATTATTTATTAATCACAAAATTGTGATATACTTAGGAAAGGAAAAGTAAATATGGAACTAAAGAAAAAAGTTGAAATGGTGCAGGATCTGCGCATTATTGACGATGTATTTTTCGAGGTATTTGCGCAAGACATTCCGGCCTGTCAGGAAATTCTGAGAACTATCTTAGAAGATGACCAGCTTATCGTAAAAGATGTAATTGTACAAAGCAGCAATCGGAATCTATATGGCCGCTCCGTGAGACTGGATGCTCTGTGTGTCCTTGGAGATGGAACAAAATGCAATATTGAGGTTCAACGAGCTGACAATGACGATCATCTTAGGCGAGCCAGATTCAATGCTTCCAGCATTACAGTTAGGGAATCTAATCCAGGAGAAAAATTCAATGATGTAATCGATTTGTATATCGTCTACATCTCACAGTTTGACTTCTTGGGATATGGATTTACGACTTATCATATCGATAAGACTATTCGTGAAAATGGAGCAGTGGTGGATGACGGTTTACATGAAATATTCGTAAATACTGTTATCAAAGATGGATCCAGAACATCAGATTTAATGGACTGTTTTACTAAGAAAGAATTTGCATCTAAAGAATTTCCTGCTGTAACAAAAAGGTTCAACTCGTTAAAATCTGAAGGAGGTGCACCTGCCGTGTGTGAAGTTATGGAAAAATATTTGTCGAAAGAAAGAATTGACGCTATCTGCAACATGATTAAATATGGTGTTCCTAAAGAAAAAATTCTTTTGGATTACTCTGTCGAAGATTATGAAGCAGCATTAGCTTCGTTGAAAAAAACAGAATAACGAATATAAAGAATCCGCGGCGTGTGCCGCGGATTCTTTTTCTATCTATACTCTCATTAAAATTAATCTACCGAGCATAAATAGATTTCTTTGATATCATCCGTAATTTCCCGTCTTTTTTATAATAGCGGAATATACCATGAAAAAATGCATCCTTTTCATAAACGGCATCCCGCATATGTTCGGATAGATTTTCAAGACCTGCTTGCCTATTAACAGCGGAACACGGAAGAATATAAACATCTCGGACCCCTTCCACAAGGATATAATAATCCTCTTCCAATTTATCCGCCATTTTGCATAAAAATTTTTCAGAAAGAATAGCCTCTGCACCAAATATATCGGGACATTCAGTACCACATATAAATAATTTACGAGGATCATAACCTTCAGAATCTAGCAACTTTTCTGCAATATTATCATCTATGTTATCATATTCGTCATAGTACGGATCAATAAAAAATTCATTTTTTTCCAAATTTTTAACGGCGGCATTGTATAACTCTTTAACTCCATGATTAAATGCTCGGAAATCAGAATTTCGCAAAATTTTTTTATCAGGAAAAGAATAAAAGCATACTGGAATTTTACAATAATGATGTATTATTAATTTTTCTGGCACTTTATCATACATTTCATCATCTGAGCGCATATCTTCGTCGGCCAAAAAAATCGGTAAAATAAAGTTTAATAAATTGGGGCTATTTATTATTTGGTTAAACATATTTTCTCCTTTGTAATGTACATGCAACGTTTAATACATATCTGATCACTGGTATCCGGGTATTATTATATACACCAGGACATTCCCTCATATATACTAAATTTCTTTATAAAACTATTATGCCAAATTTCAGGACAAATGGAAAATTCTGCATAGAAATTTTACTATTTGCTGTGCAAAGAAACACAGACGGAATATCAAATTCAGCAAACACACTATAACATAATTTATTTATTTGGAAAAGACAATTCAATGAATCATTAAAACAGAAGGAAATAATTTATCTGTCATATTAATAGCAAAGAGAAAATTTATAATACAAGGGAGGCCTTTATGAATTTTTATATTTCGGATAACAAACCGACAACCAAAAAGAAAAAAGGTATTTATTATCTTGAAAAAATTCCAGAAAATGCGGTTATTTTTGGATCAACTGATTTAAAAAAATATAACGGCGGAAGTGCTGATTATCTTCGTGTGGAAGATCATTGTTTCCGGATAAAGGATACTATAGAAAAAGATTTCAAAGCAGTAGGATATATCCCGGTTAAAAGAAGAGAAATTCCTCTTGGATCAGAAGAAAAAGCTGGATATATCCAAATACTTGACGGATTCAATCCATTGTTTTTATTGGCTTTTCTTACTCTTTTGTTAATTTTATGCCTTTTAATATTATCAAAAGAGAGTGACTTTATAAAAAAAGCCAATAAACCGTCAATTCTAAAGAAAAATACTATCACTGAAGAAACTGTTGAACCGATAGATAAACCGGAAACCACAAATTATCCAGAACTGACTGAGAACATCGAGACGACAGATAATATAAATGATAAAGATTTTCTGCCTAAGGATTCGGTTTTCGTCCCTTCGGATAAGAAAAAGGTTGTTCAGACAAATATACCGGAATCAGCAAAAACGGAACCTTCTGTAGTTACGTCAGATAATGATGATTCTAAATCGGATAGTTCAACTGAAGAAGATTCTTCTAAACCGACACCTGGACCAAATACAGATTCAACTGATACTTTACATGTACATACTTATGTGGTTGAGGAACAGCCAGCTACCTGTACAGATCTCGGTTTTTATAAAAAATATTGTAGCGAATGTGGCTATGTAGTAGCTGATCATACCTGTGCTGCACTTGGACATACAAATAGTGTTAAAAGTTTATCAAACATGACTTATCCTGAAGGAATGAAAGCAACTTATATATGCGATAGATGTGGAGAAACAATCACAGACAATTTTGATTATACCTCAGGCTTGTACAAGGAAGATGGTAGTTTGTTATATACCTATGATGCTTTGGAACAGGTATTTGATTGGAATTTGAGCACTAATGTAGTAAGAGAATTAATGGATGCTCATACAGAATTAGCTGATGGTCGTATTTTAGTATTACCCTCATGGGTACATTTGTCTGAGGTTGCTCAGCAGAGTGGTAAGACTGAGCCATTACATGGTGATTCAGAAGAACCTTGTTTCTCTCAATGTGTCCTAACGGAAGTTATCTTGCCGGATGATACCCCATATTTAGGAACATGGTTCCAAGGCGCAGATAACATTGAAAAAATAGAATTGCCAGATAGTATAACAGAATATCGAGGAGGAATATATTCTTTAAATAAATTAAAATATCTAAAGGTATCTGCTGGAGTGTCAGAAATAAATAGTTATTTTTCCTTATGTTATAACGTAGAGACACTGATTATTCCAGAAGGTGTAACTTCTATTGATGGAACTGTCTTCCCTCAGTTTGGAATTGCTACTGAAAATGGTATGAATGTTTCCTTACCAAGTACATTGAAAGAATTTGGTTATTGTCTTCAAGGCTCTAAGATTAGTAGGTTAGTTATTCCAGGTGGTGTAGAAAAACTTCATGCTATATCTTCTATCAGTGGGATGAAAGAGATAACTTTTGAAGAGGGTATAACAGAAATACCGGATTGGTTTAAACCTACGTCAGATACATTAAAAAAATTATATTTTCCTAGTACTTTAAAAAAGATAGGTGTAAATGCTTTTTCAGGATGTGAAGGGTTAGATGAGATTGTTTTCTACGATGGGTTAGAAACTTTAGGAAATAATGCTTTTGTGGGCGGGGGATCCGATTTAAAAAATATTCAAAAAATAATACTACCTAATAGTATTAAATTTACTGGTCAGGAAATACCTTTGATCAACACTTCAACAGTAAATCTTGTAGTATTTCCCGAAGAAGTAGATTACTTTGGAAGTAATGCTCCTTTTATATATGGTGGACAATCTGCAACATCAACGAAAGTAATCTTTCCATCTATAGTACACAATTATACTAATAGTATTTATCTTAGCTTTCCTAAAATGGAGGAGTTGGTAATACCTGGTGGAGATTACTCGAATGTATCGGGATTTTATGGCTGCTCCGGTTTAAAAAAACTCACCATTACTGGAGAAATTACTGGAATGCAAGGTCAGTTTTTCCATGTTATAGGATCACAACTGACCGATATTTATTATTATGGTTCTGAAGAATCTATAAAAAAAGTAACTGAGGCATGGGAAAATTTAAGGGAAGGTAACAAAGCAGAAGAAGCCTTTTATAATGCCACAGTGCATTACATGACAGGGACTCCTCCGACAAGAGAAGATTTGATGAAAGAATATGGTGTAATTGAAGGAGTTTATGGATTATATTCAGATGAAACATATAATGCATATGCGGAAGAAGGCAATAATTCTGATGCAAATAGCAATTTGAATAATCCAGTGAAGCTTTTACAGTTATCCGGACATGAGATATTTGAAAACCACATGGACAATAAGGTTGTAAAATCCGAAGAACATATTCACTCTCTTAATATTGAAGAAAAATCTCCTACATGTACAGAAGATGGTTATTACCGTGTTATTTGTTCAACCTGTGGAGAAACATTAGCAGATCACGCATGTAAAAAACGTGGACATAATATGTATATGATGGATCCAGAAAATAACACAGCTAATATTATTTGCCCAGTTTTTAAATGTAATCGTTGCGATTACACAGAAAGTACCGATCATATTCATAATTGGATTTCTAAAGGCTATGAAAATATGTCGTATCCGGATGGTGGAGAAGAAATATTTATATGTGCAATCTGTTTGAATAAAAAAACAGAACACATAGATTCCATTCCAGGTATGTATGATGAAAATGGAAATCTCATGTACACATATTCTGAATTGGAAGATAAGTTTGATTGGAATTTAAGTACGACACCTGCAAAGACACTAATGGATGATCACACAGAACTAACAAATGGTAGTATTTTATTATTACCTAGTTGGAAATATTTATCAAAGGTAGCTGAAGACAGCGGGGTAGATTGTGGATTGATTAAAACAGGTAGTCCGGCATGCTTCCAAAATAGCACCTTATCAAAAGTAATTTTACCAGATGACTGTAATGATTTTGGGAACTGGTTCTGTGGCTCTAATGTCGTAGAATTAGAATTACCAGATAGCATAACCGACTATAAAGGGTACAGTGTATCGGGTGCAAATAAGTTACAAACATTGAAATTATCTGCGGGAGCACCTGATTTATCAAATTTTAAAGCACAGGGAAATCCTGCACTAAGAGAGATAATTTTTCCAGAAGGTATTGAAAAAATAGGAGATACAACTTTTGCTGGAAATATAAAACTAAAAACAGTAAAATTACCGTCCACATTAACTGACATTGGACGATCTGCTTTTGCTTCTTCTGCAATAGAATCTTTAGAAATACCAGCAAATGTAAAAGAGATTGATAGTAGTAATCATTCTTTGGCTGGTATGAGTAAATTAAAAACACTTGTTTTAAACGATGGATTGGAAAAAATCGATTCTTACTCATTTTCATCATTAGGTGCATTGGAAAACGTATATATTCCAAAATCTGTAACGGAAATGGGAACAGGAATATTTTCTGGATTAGATAATTTAGAAAACGTTACATTCCAAGAAGGACTTACAGTAATAGGCGATAATTTATTTCAAGGTTGCGCAAACTTAAGAGAAATCATAATTCCGAATAGTATTAAAAATATACCAGATAATTTATTTACAGGTGTAGCTAATTTAAACTTAATTATATTACCTGAAGAATTAGATTCTATTGGTGGAGACGGTTTGTTTAGTTGCGGGCAGAACAGTGATGAACTAAAAATCATAATGCCAACAACTGTAAAAGAATGGAGATCTGGTGCAGTATTCAGTTCACCAAAATTGAAAGAAATAGTATTGCCAGGAAATGTGGATTTTCCTATAGGTTTGATAAATAATGGTTGCGGTTTAGAAAAAGTTATTATTACCAGTGAGCCAAACAGTATAGCATACGGGGCTTTTGGTAACTTGCATAATGCAGATATTTATTACTACGGATCACAGGAATCTGTCCAAAAATTTAATGCAGCGGCCGGAGGAAAAGATGTATTTTTCCAGGATAATAACAGCAACCGTTTGCATTACATGATTGGAGAACCGCCAACCAGAAAAGAACAGATGGATGGCATCGATTATGATAACTTAGAAGAAATATCGATGCAATTAAATCTTTTCTCGAATGAAGAAACAATTATTCTTAATGAAGTAGAACAAACAGAACCCGATTTCATAAAATCCGTATCCGATGGGAATGCTGAATAAGACTACAATTGCAAAACAATCCGTTTCCAGGTCTTTGCTAATCTGGAAACGGATTTTCTTTTTCTGCATAGATATAAGTAAACTTTCCAAACATCTAATCTGTCATATTAATGGCATCAAAGATAACAGGAGGAAGAATATGACAAATTTACACAGTAACACAATAGAAGCTTTCACTATTTTTGTGATGATCATGATTTCAATTATGGTTATTTCAAAGCAGATGCTTACAAAAATAAATCTCCATAGTTTTCTGGTTCATAAACGCCCTGGAGCTGTTGGAAACATCAAAAATTCAAAACAGGGATTTTTACGTTCACTAGATAAAATTCAGGATAATGATCTGCCTAAATATCTTCAGGAGAAAATTTCCTACATTGTGTGGAACACACATAGATTTCAAAGAGAAAATCTATTTTCGAATTCCAAACTGAAAACAGTATATCTTCCAGAATTGATAACGGCTTATGAAAAATATTGCAGAATCAGTAATTATGGTACAGAAAAAGAGCTGGAAGATGCCTACGCAGCACTGGAAAACATTGTTTTTGTGACCAGTGAAACTTTTCGAATTGAAAATAAGGCCATCGAAGCGTTAATTGCTATTAAGGATGCTGCATAAATGGAGGATTATATGGATAAGAAAAAAGATTTGGATTATGTGCTTCAGAGATATATAGCGTACCTCAAGGTGGTTTATGCCAAAGACATTGAGCCGCAATGGGTAAAAAGAGATATAAATATAAAATTTAAAATACTAAAGGATAAGTTGATTTCCCTTTTCCCCAAATTGGATGTGCTACTTATGGACAGTGATCTACGCTATCTTTCTGATTTCTGTGACAGCGTTGGATATAATTTTGTAGAAAAAGCCAAGGAATATCTGCAACAGGATGTTGATGAATATAACATTTATGAGTTCATCGACGGGGAGACAAGAAAAATGAAGGAGAAATAAGATGGAAAATTTAAAGGATTTACTTAGAAATGCAACATATGTTATTGCAAGAAATGGAAATATTTACTGTATTCGCAAAAGCAAAACAACTAAAATGATCCTTTTAGTTGAATGCAATCCTTATAAAATGAGAGCAATTGATATTAATTATTATGATAATGAATTAAAATGCATTATTTCTAAATCAAAAAATATAAAACTCGCCAATCCAGATGAGGATATTATGATTATTGCTTCGGCTGAAAAAGAACCTATCTGGAATCGACCGAATGAGAATAAATGGTTTTCAAATTTTTCTGCAAAAGGTGGGAAAAACAATCAATTAATCATGGATAAGGACAATATAGTGGACGGTAAGGCTTTTCTGATTTACACAAATGGAAAAGAAATGCAAATATGTAAATGCTGTTCAAAAGTTGCAGCCGAAAAATTAATGAAAAGCAAAGTAGCCCAAGTGGAAAATAGAAAAGATTATACAAAACTGGTAATTAGAGTTAATAAAATGGATGCTTCCGTAAAGACAAATGAGAAGATCCATTTATGGAAAATCTTTTCCATAAACGAGCATTATCAGGAAGATCCTGTTTTACCGTTGCAAAATTGTATCGGAACAGAAGAGAGAGGTTTCGTTGCTTTTACTAATGGAAAAGAAATTACAATAGCAAAATATGATTCTATTCAAGCCGCTAAAGAAGAAACACATTATTTTGCAAAAAACACCAAGGCCTATTATACTGAAAATGAGTATAATTATTGTGAATATGTCGAAAATGAAAATCATATTCGGTTGGAAGTTGACGGAAACTTATTTATGTGGCAAATTTGTAGAATTGGAGATAATTAGAGAAAAGACCGGGAAAGTGCCGGTCTTTTTCTATCATATTAATTAAAAGTGATAGCAGGAGGATTATTATGGATATTTGTATTTTTATTATGGCTGTATTTGCCGTGGGAAGTTATATCTACAAACAATTTTTTATAGAGGCAACATTTTCTGTTTCAGAAATATTAATCATAAGTGTTTCTGGAGCTGTGGTACTACAAAAAATTCATAATGTAGTAATTAAATTAATTTATACAGTAAATCACCATACAACGTGAATCACCACATCCCATAAAGGGATGTGGCTTCTGTTAAATGATTCACCAGACTCAGTATTCTGAAACGGATACTACGATACCTAATTTATACGCCTGTGGACATAGTGTAAGACACTGAGTTACGTGTATCGTAGTCAGTGCAGTAGTGGTTGAAGCAGGAAGCTTGGTTACTTGTAGCCGAGCAGTTCACAGAGGAGAACTGAGGTTTCAGTTCTTTTATTTTATTCCAATTTATCTGACATAATAATGTTATCAAGATAAATGGAGGAAACAACTATGTACAATGAAGAAAAAATGGTTCAAAAAGTTGCATCTTTTGAATATGAATATGATGATGGTGACCAGAACTGGTCAGATGTAACAACATATTATAAAAATACTGATGGAACATTTGTGAAAAAATATAAAGAGGGATATTATGGCAACACTTCAATCGTTTCTGTCACCGAAGAAGAAATCATCAATAAAATGAATGAAATTAGACTGAAAGTACAGAAGAGAATAGAAGAAAGGGCTTTGTATGGATATTCACATCCTTTTACGAGAAGTGGATACACTATTACAAAAGATTTAGAGCAGAAAATAGAATAAATTTGAGAAGAAAGCAAGAGTAATGATAAGAAGCTAGATTTATAAAAGTACGCTACCTCCTAAAATAACCAGTGCAAGAAAGGAAGCAGATTATGCCGATAATAGACACCCAGAACAACCAGTATAGTAAAAATGTTTATAGAAATATGTTTTATACATCTTTCGAGGAATTTTTTACTGGTTCGGCGCCGTCTATGTTAGAAACATTGATAGTCCTGGTAATGATTCTTCCATTCATTCTCGTTGGAATGAATAATTTTGGAATCAATATCGGTTTTGATTTTATTGTCCGTTGTTTTTCAACCGTGAATGTTGCTGCAGCTTATATCGGAACATTAAGCGGGATTCTGTTTTTAAGCAGAAGTATTCGTTATGTAAAATATGTACGGAAGAATGTGGCCATTATTTAAGAAGAATAGACAAGAGTTTTAATGGAGGAATGGAGAAAAATATTATGAATGATGAATATAGAATTGAAGTAGATACAGGAAACGGTGGTTATGGTTTTACAGATACATTAGCAGAACTTCTTGTAGATGTCGAACTTGAATATGGAAAGAAAGAAGTAGAAAAAGTGTCTATATGGACTAAATCCTCGAAAGAGGGTGATGAATATGTAAGTGAAGACAAAAGGATGCATATTTGGAATATGGGGAGTTAATGAAACGATGATTACTGCAGAAATTTTACAAAAATCATATCAAGAAAAATGATTAAAAAAGAAATCCAGGCCGAATGGTCTGGATTTTCTTATGTTTTTTTCTATCATATTAACGGTATCAAAGAAAAGAAAAATGGAGGAAAATGCATGATTAAAAACAGATATTGTAAAAGATGTGGACATAAAGTTAATAGAGAAACAGTAAAGGGATTACGGAAGGAATACCCATATTATTGCCCGCATTGTGATCAAAATATGTATCGGTTTGAAATAGCGAAACGATAATTTAGTAGATAGGAGGAAAAGATAAATGTTTGCAAAGAAAAAGGTATATGCATATGAAAACAGCAATGGAGATAAAGGAATTATTATTGCTAAGTCTTATGATGATGCAAAGAGAATTTTCCATGAGAAATATCCAAAACGGAAAATTGTTGAAGATGATTCCATTGATTATTGGGACAATGGATCGTACTTATTTGAAATGGATAACGTAAGGGATAATGAATTATATTGTTGCTTTCATCTGTGATAAAACTTTGGGTTATGTCAAAATACGAGTTTACTTCGAATGTAAAAGACAGTATGAAATTTGCAAAGCTCATAGCTGAGAATATGCAATGTATAATGTAAAATTAAACGATAATCATTTGATAAGGGATAAAACCTATGAACGAAACAATTATTGAATATGACATAAATTATGAGGAATACTTAAGAGGCTTATTTCCTGATAAGAAAGAAATTGTCGATGAGATTCTTAAAGATAATTTAAAACATATTATATATTCACAAATAGGAAGGGATACAAAAAGAAACGGAGAAACATTTCATATTGCTGAAAAATATAAAATTTTTGACATGGAGTCAAAGAAAAATTTATATATTGATGATCGGCGTATTGATCCCGGATTAAAAGAGCTTATGTGGATATGTAATAGCCATTATATAAACAGGCAGGATGAGATACTGGTAAAAGAAATTACATATAAAAAATATGAGACATAAATTTAGAAAGGACCTATAGATGGGAAAAATTTATACAGTTACACAATTCAATACTATAGATAAACTCTTAACTTTATTGGTTAGGGATACCGAACAAGAAGCAAAAGAACAAATCGAATTTGAAATGGATTGTTTAAAAAGAAAAGAAAAAGTATTAAAAAGTAAAATGGATTATGATCCGGACGCCAAAACACATCTTGGAAAAAATGAACATAACGGATATTGCAAAACAGAGGACGCTGAATATTTCTGGCATACAGATTGCATTTCTGTTTTCTGATTAAAGACTAAAAATGGCAAAAGAAAGTGCTAGAAGGTTGCCTAATCTATATCCGCTTCAGACAATAGAGGAGGAAGTAATTATCACATTACTTAATTCTCAAAAACCTGATAATAAGGAAAATGGACCTAAAGAAAAATGAATTTGTAAATATAAGAAATCCAGGTATAATGCCTGGATTTTCTTATGTTTTTTCTATCATATTAACGGTATCAATAATTAGAAAAATGGAGGAAAATAAATGACTAAAAGTTTAATCACAAGAGAATATGTAGAGAATAAATTATTTGATTTTTTGAATGATAAAATGATCACAGGTGAGGCTTCGGATATTCAAAATCTACGACGATTTGAAGATATTTATGTCAGCAATGATAAAGGCATTGTTGTTGATTGTGCCGGAGGTAAACAGGTTAGATTAATTATTCAGGTAGATTAAGGAGAACAATATGAGCACATTTAGATATAAATGTCATGTGAATAAAAATAGGATCCAGCAAGCAATCGAAAATCATGACTGTTATGATTCATGGGGTGAAGCCGAATATGGAAATAACAGACAGGCAGTAGAATACAATATTTGTATTGATAATTCCACTGAAAAAACAGAATACCTTAGTGCTTTTTACAGAATATTTAAAGGTAAGGACGGGAGCTGGCAACATGACAGCTGCCAGGAATGGTATTCCTATGAGATTGATTTCTCAGATGATAATTGGGAAGAAAAATTGAAGGAAGCTGCTATGAAAGCATACAAAGCATTGTGGGAGGAATGATGTAATGAGAAAATTTATAGTTGTATGGACAGCAGATGGATATTGTGTAGATTTTTACCATATGGTAGTTGCTGAATCATTGGATAAGGCAAAAGAATTATGGGATGAATATGTAAAAACGCATGAAAAAATTCAGTATTCATGGAACAAAGCTGTTAATGCAGTTAAATATCATCATGGTGGATATATCACATGGAAAGATAATGGAGAAAGTAACAAGGTTGAAGGTTGCTATGAAATGGGAAATGTAAATACCTATGAAGGTAGCGATCATTTAAGAGATTAAGCAATGGAATGATGATATATGAATAAAGTAAGAGAAAGAATCTTAAAGGAAGTATCAGAAGTGAAAGATTTAGACTACGAAAAGCATAGAGATTTAATTTCATTTTGTGTTTGTAATGGTTACTTTGGATATAACGCAGATACAGACGAAGAGGAAGAAAACCTGTCCTGGTTATTTTAACGGAGAGGGTGTTGGTTCTATTTGCATTCCAATAAAATATTGTTCTGAATGTGGAAGAAAATAAGAAATGAGGATTTCCAACGCTCAGGATTTGTTATAAGGAGAGATATATTATGGTAAGAATTAAAGATGGAAATTATATAGCAATATTCCACGATAGAATGATTGAAGTAAAAGCAGATTCAAAAAAAGATGCTTATAATAAAGCAAAAAGATATTTTGAATCCAGAGAACATAGAGAATTATTTGATGGTGAGTTCAAAGTGTGTCAGATACCATCTATGATAGATATTCTTGATGAGTAAATAAAACGATGATTTCAGAAAAGGAGAAATACACCAAACAAAAGTTTCAAGACTTTTAGAATGGAGGAATTTGTATGAAGTCACATACAGAAAAACATAAAGTAAAATTAAATCCATGTAAATATTGTGGTGAGACAGAAGTTGAAATTGTATATAACAGATTTAATAATCAAGATCATTGTGTCGCTCAATGTAAATGTGGAGCATATGTACAAAGATATTGTACAAATCCACTATTAGCACCAGAGCTTGAAAAAACTGTTATTACAATTTGGAACAATGGTGATATTAGTAAACCATTATGAATATGAAAAACGATGATTTAGAGAGGATTGAAGTTATATGACAAGAGAAAAAGCAACTAAAATTGTAACAGATTTTTTAAGTGATATGAATCCTGATATGTGGGATGGCAATGGAAATAAACCGGAATCGTTTGATGAACATGCTTGGCAGTACCCATTAACAGACAATGTGAATCTCGAGATTACATTTGTTAACGATGAAGTAGATGGTTGGCATCATTGCTGTGACCTGGTATTCACATTTGATAATAGTTCATTTGATATGTTAAGTGGATACGGAATTGATTCTCCGCAGAATATTATTGATACTGTGTTAGATCTATGTCGATTATATAAGTAGATCGGAGGAAATATTATGAAACGTGATTTAGTAGATGAATTATATAAAACAGCATATAAACGATATAGAGAAAAATATCCAAATAAAGATTTTGCATCTATTCCAAATTTTTTAGATTCACTTTGGTTTAGCATTGAAGGCGAACTTAATAGAAATGGATATGATGCTGCAAAGAAATATGTCGAAGAAGCTGACTTAATTGTATTAAAGTAAAATGAAACGTAGATTTACTGTGAAAGTGAGGAACAATAATATGAAAATTGTTATTATTTATACATTACAGACAGACGGAGATTATAGTTTAGATAATCCGAAAAAGTTTGGGTGTATTAAGGAAGACGTATATCATTACTCTGGAACTGTGGAAATTGTATCCGATAAAAAATCTTGCTGTTTGATGGAAGCAAGAAACTTTTTATATAAGTTTTTATGCGATGGGTTGCACGTATCATATACCCATGCCTGGCTTCTTAAGGATTTTTATGATTTGATCGAATCATTAGTTAATAAAATCGGTCATTATAAACCTGATGAATTTGGTAAATATATGTGTGAAGAGTCCATTGGTGGAAATTATAGCGGAACAAACTTTAAGATTTTAATCACAGAATGAAATGATAATTTATACTGAGGCGATGATATGAAAGCAACGGGAATAATAAGAAGATTTGATGATTTAGGTAGGCTTCACGTAAAAGAAGTCGAAGAGGGATATTTGATAAAATGTGAAAATTAACCTAAAATATTTTTACAGAAGGAGCCGGCTTAATGCCGGCTTTTTATATATTTTTTCTCGCATATTAATAATACATAAAAGATAAATTGGAGGAAAAATATGAACAAGATTACAGTAAAAGAATGGATTGAAAAATTCAATAACGGAGAATTTGATAAAACGGATTATGAAACACAGTGCGCTGCTGGATGGTATGATTGGTTCTGTTCGGATTATGCATTAGCAAAAAGATTAAAAAGGATGGGTAATATTATCAAGGAAATCAAAAATGATTTTATTCTGGATAATTATTATGTCTGGTTTAATAATAATGCGCCTTGTTGTTATCCTTTATACGATGACTTTAGATTTGAACCACTGGATAAAGATAAAAGAGAACGCGATGAAAAGGTTCGTTCTAAATTATATTTTGTTGTACAATGCGGACATCCGTATGGAAGTGAATATATGTATGAGATATGCACAGCAAGGAACAACTATTCCGCAGAGTTTAAATGCAGAAACAAAAAGGAAGTATTAGAAGCTATTGAGCATCTTGCAGAAGATTTTCGAAAAGAAATTAATGAAAAGAAATAATTAAAAAAAGGAGATCCATATGAGTAAAGTAACAGCCGGAATCAATAGGATTAATCAGGAATTAGAAAAAATTTCAGGAATGGACGGTATTGCCGCTGATAAGATTGCTGAATTAGAAACTTACGTGAAGGAAATGGTATCGGATTTATTAGAATATCATTCCGAAGCAAATGTTTTTAATTATGATGGCAATAATTGTTGTAAGGAAAAATCTGTAAAAGAATTGGATAAACAGATACAAAAAGAACATTGTATCATTAATCATCTGTATGCCCAGATTAACGCTTATGAACGGAGCCTCGAACGTTTGAAAAATGAACGGGAAGCAGCCATCAAGAGAAAAGACGAAGCGTATATTGATGAATGGTTTAATATTCGTTTCGGAATTTCCAATCAGCAAGAAGCACGGACTAAATCTATTTATATTGTTTTTGACGAAAATGGAAATTTTGTAAAAACTGTAACTACTGGATATGATGAAGAATTTCATTATGTTAGTCCTGTAGAAGATGAAGATACAATGGAGCATTGGCTAAGAGAAAACAAGTTATATGCACACAGGGCTTCATCATTTTGCGATAGAAACAGAAGTTGGTATAGTCTGCCTTTAAAAGAACAACTGAAAAATATAGGTTGGGATTTTGATGAGACCGGAAAATTAATAAAGACACAGTGGTAAACATTTGAAATGGCGATTTAAAAGGAGTTTATCAATGAATTTTGATGAAATATTTGACAAAATAAGAAACAGAACTTGGATTCCAATATCTGATACAGAATTGGTGGATATGATTGTGAATGCAAATATGAACGGAACGATTGATGATGAAGAAAAAGATTTGTTACTTGAAATGGTATAGAAAATAATGGAGGAAAATATGACAAATTACGATAAAATTCGAAATATGCAACCCATCGATTTAGCTATTTATTTAACTAAAATGAGGGAAAAGGCAATTGATGATTATGAGGAACAGAAAAGATATCCAATGGGAATTGCAGAAACACTACATATGTTAAATGAGGAAGTTATCGAAAAAGAAGAGGGATTGAAAGAGCATGAAAAACGAAAGAATTGTGGAAAACTTAAAAGATTTTGAAGATTGGCAGAGAAATGAAGAAATGGAAATAGAAAATTAACTAACCCACATAATATTTATATAGGAGAAAATATGGAAAATAAATACGTTTATGAAATGTTAAATGATATCAAAGCCAAAAACAGAATAAGAATGTGTTTGCTTTATGAGAAGTTAGAAAACAATGATAAAGAACGAATGAAATGGATCAAGAACAAGCTTCCGTGGTATATCACAAAGTTTTGTAGAATTTCAAGTAACGAAATAATTTTAAAGGATACAAGTATTTTTATTGGTGTGAATTTTGGGAAGTCCGCTAGAAGTAACTGTTATATCGAACTTACCCCCAGGGACATCGACTGATATCACTATGAACTATAGGACCTCAATTTGAGGTCCTGTTTTTATGTCAAAATTTATTATAGAGGAGGTTGTGACGGAAGAAAAATGATATTGATATGCAGTGGAACAACAGTCTCAAAGGCTGCTGTTTGTATATTTCTCATGTGTTTATCTTTCATATTAATGAATATGGGAGGTATTCACTATGGATAGAGACACAATCAGACGTATGGATCCGGAATTATACCAAGAAAAACTGGAAAAAGCTGTTATGGATGACGTAAGCTGTATCTTGAACATCAATAAAGGACATTCTTCAGTATTACATGCAGGACAGTCGATTGACGATATGGCTATGAGAGTAGTCAAAGAAGGAAAACAGGCTGTATCCAGTTTTTACAATGCAGAATCGTTGATCGGAAACTTGCAAGACGCCGTTTATTTTGAAGCCGAGAATATAACCAACTGGATTACATCAGACAGGATAGATTTCAAAAAGCCTATTGATAAATTTGCCGCCGCACACTCGTGACTTTAGTCGTAAGTAAGGCGGCATTCTCTTGTTAAAATACATATCATATGGTATAATACTTATATGGATAAAACAACGTATTTTTCAATACCAAAAGATGTAACGCATGGTCGTGGTTATGTATATTCCCTACAGTATCATATCGTATGGGTTACTAAGTACCGGAAACCTGTATTCCTGGGTGATATCGAAGAGGATGTAAGAAATTATCTTCTCGAAACACTCAAATCTTTGGATATGGATGTAATTGCAATGGAAGTCATGCCGGATCATATACATCTGCTTGTAGACTGCAAACCGCAGTTAAGACTATCGGACGCTATCAAGATACTCAAAGGGAACACGGCCCGCTGGCTCTTTTTAAAACATCCGGAGATCAAAACGCAGCTCTGGGGCGGTCATCTGTGGAATCCTTCCTATTTTGTGGCTACCGTAAGTGACAGGTCATTCAATCAGGTAAAATCTTATATCGACCACCAGAAGATCCAGTAATTTTCTGAAAGGAGGCATTGTGGTATGAAGATATTTTCTTCCTACAGTGTGAAGATCAAACATTATAACATTATTTTCAAAGACACTGTAGCTATATACCGCAGTGCCGTGGATTATCTGATCGGTATGTGCATGGAAGAATGGGACACTGTTTCCGGCATCCAGGGAAATCTCCTGCGCCAGCAGTACATGGAACGTCTGTGTCATGCTACGGCCGATAATCCTGACCCGAAGTATACCGGTTTTGACAGAAGATTCTATAAGTTTCCCAGTTACCTGAGGCGCAGTGCGATCAGTGAGGTTATCGGTAAAGTATCCTCTTACAAAAGCACTCTCGCGAACTGGGAAGCAGCTGACGCTAGTATTCGAGGCCGGAAGCCTTCTTTTCCGAAAGCGGGATTTATTTATCCCTGTCTGTATAAGACCGGTATGTATGAACAGACTGGATCCTACGAGGCCAGGATCAAGGTATATATCCGTAATACCTGGGACTGGATCACGCTGGATCTTCGCAAGTCTGATGTTGATTACATTACACGCAGATGCCAGTCCCGTAAGAAATGCGCTCCCACTCTCAGAAAACGGGGGCATGAATGGTATCTGGATTTTCCTTTTGAAGAAGAAACAGTTCTTGCGGATACAGATATATTTCATCAGACGATAGCTGCTGTTGACCTCGGTATTAATTCTACCGCTACGGTTTCCATCATGCGTCCGGATGGCACGATCCTGGGCAGACATTTCTGTAAGCTGCCCAGAGAATACGACTCTCTGAAGCATGCAACGAACCGGATCCGGAAGGCTCAGCAGCATGGTAATTTCAAGACACCCAGACTCTGGGCCAGAGCGAAAGGCATCAACGATGATATTGCTGTCAAAACTGCCGGCTTCATCATAGATACCGCAGTACTCTATAATGCCGATACCATCGTCTTTGAACATCTGGACCGTAAGGGAAAGAAGCGTGGTTCCGGGAAGCAGAAACTTCATCTGTGGCGCAGCCAGTATGTACAGTCCATGGTGGAGCATAAAGCCCACCGGATCGGCATGCATGTCAGTCGAATCTGCGCATGGGGAACCAGCCGGCTGGCTTTTGACGGATCCGGAAGTGTACTGCGTGGCCGTGAAGCGGATCTGGGATCCTACAGTGTCTGCCAGTTCCGGACCGGCAAGATCTATAACTGCGACCTGAATGCCTCCTATAACATAGGAGCGAGATATTACATAAGGGAACTCTTAAAATCCGTGCCTGCGAAGGTAAGGTTGGCGCTTGAGGCAAAAGTCCCTCAGGCTGCCAGGAGAAGCACCTGCACGTTATCTGTGTTAATTAACCTGAATGCGGAGCTTGTGTCCATGGCGGCATAAGTATCTGAATTCAGCGCTGTATCACAGAAACGAAGTTCCCGTCTCCTAAAGAGACTACGTGTACGAAAGTACATTTACGGGAAGCACGCGCCTTTAGTCGTGTGAGGCTTCATATAATAAAGAAAAAGTTAAGAGAGGTATATATATGTACAATCCCGAAATTACATACCGAAACGAAAAGCAGCACCTGCTTCTTCCCGGAGTAGCTCTGAATAAACTGGAGCCGTTCCTGCAAAAAAGAAAAATTGAATATAAAGTGACAAGCCCCGGAAAAGAAGATTACAACGACGAATGGGGAGCCTATTGGAAGTATGGTAAATTAAGCGGATATCGCAATACCGTGGCGGTTATTTCATACATCGACAGCGATTGTCTGCTGAGAATAGCGGAAGAACTGCGAAATATCAATGACAACGAAATTTAATGAAAAGCCGGCAATATGCCGGCTTTTATGTATATGAGTTTCTGCAAATACTGCGAACCGATAAATTCCGCAGACTTATGCGTCGTCCATGTAGGGAAGTGATTATGCGAAACGGTCTGACGCATTGGATTAAGAAAAAGAAATCCATGCAGGATATGTCTATGGAAGAGAAAAAACTTACTGTTGACGATTTTAAATTTTCCCAACGATTATATTTAACGTTAAGAAGAAATTGTGTCAAAACGGTCGGCGATTGGTACAGCAGTGGATTGCTAATCTGCCATCTCGGAGAAAAATCCGGTATCGGGGTTCAAGTCCCCGTCACGGCGCTAATATCCATAATGTTTCAGAAAACCTTCCGGAAAACTTCCGAAAGGTTTTTTCTTTCATAATAAGATTGTCAAAACTAAGATAAAATGGAGGAAAATATTATGGGACAAAGATCACAAATTTTTGTACGCTATCAGGAAACAGACGGAACCCGCAAACTGGTGGCAAGATATTATGGCTGGAATTACGGAGAACGCATGATCAGTCGTGCAAGACATACAATAGAATGGCTCAAAGAAAATTATGAGCTTATATCTTTCTATGCAGAGAAAATACCGAGAATTCTTGATACGAATTTCGACATGGGCGACTGTGTGATCAGCAGTGATATTCTGAAAGAGTACCAGGAATTATATGGTCCGGAGGATTCTCTTAACGATGTTTTGTTTTACGGGCAGGATAACAACGATGGAAGATTGCTGATCGATATTGATAATGCCGGAAACATCAAATACGCATTTCTTACCTCAGAGAGCGATACGCCGTTATCATCAGTAGAGTATATGGAGTGGGATATCGGTTCTGACTGGAATAAAGTGTCAGAATGCAACGGCAAAGAAGCTATTCAGACCTGCAAACGTAATATCAGTAAAATTAATATGATGGCGGATCTGATGACGGCGGAAGAGGCACAGGAATTTATTTCTGCGGATTACAGTGGTAGCCTCCCTCAAAAGCCGAAAACAAACTGGATCGTGGCCATTGCAGATATGCTTGCTGGAAACGAAAGCGACGCTATCTGGTGCGATGACGACGGACAGATCCTTGTGACAACAGAAGAAACAGCTAATGTTGTAGCCGACCTCATTGAAGCCTTCTACAGATCGCAGGGAGAAGAAATATCCGTAAATACCGGATATTACGATCCTGAAGAAGATAAAAGAAATGGAGAAGAAACCGAACATACCGGCTGGTGGTATGTTTATGTAAATTAAAGGAGAGAAAAACATAAAAGTATATTTAAAAACAAGAAAAGGATATTTGCGTTTCGTCAAAACTTTTGTCGAGGTTGTCGCAGACAAGAAGCTAGCTACATGTGTCGAACTCAAAGACATAAAAGATGTTAAAGACACAATTTATTCTATGAAACCCTGTATTGGTATAATCACGGCAGAGGTTGCAAAATAATCACAGGGAGAGAATCATTAGATGGCAAAGAAAATGAAATATAATCCGAAGGACTTCACGATTGAGATCTGCCCATGGTGCGGAAAAGAGCAGGTGATCTACGCAAAAGGTATCACAAGATGTCTTTGCGGTAAGCCGCTCGCTCCGTGCAGTATGTGTGAAAGTTGCAATTACAAATTCTGCGATTACGGCTGCAACGGCACAGACTCAGATGCTGAAAAACAAGTAGATCACGAAGCACTTCCGGAAGAAGACCAGAAAATTTTATATGAAAAATTATAAGAGAAGCAGCCCTTGCGGCTGTTTTTCCTCACTGTTTTCTTTCATATTAATTGCATCAAAGAAAAACGGAGGAAGAGTATTTTTATGATGAATGAAGAGATTAATTTTTACAGAGGACTGGCGGCAGAAATTAAACCGGAAGGATTCAGATCATTTTTGTTTCAGAGCGAAACGTCGGAATGGCTGTATGTGATTACCCCGAACAATTCCTGGATGTCGATCGATTTTGAATCAGACGGACTCAATATCGTATATCATTATGAGCCTTCCCGCGAATTCGGACAGGGATGTCGTTGCAATGAAGATCCGTTTCGTGAAATCACGGCAGAAACACTTCTGGAAGCAGAGAGATTCGGTAAGAATTTTGGTCACAGAGGCTGGATCAATGTTCCGAACAGATACGACGGGTTCTCTCATAGAGAAATTATATGGAAAAAGCCGAAACATTATGAGAATGCTTATAAAGCAATGATGCAGAGCTGGTGTGCGAAGCAGCTGATTGAATTATAAGAAATAGCGCCCTCATGGCGCTATTTTTATGCAGAATTTTCAAAGAGCCGGAACCGAAAGACGTCAAGATTGTCATGGACAAATGGGTAGAAAAGAAAAAGAACACAAAATGACTATTTAAGCCATCCGGATACTTCCGGAGGGCTTTTTCTTTCATAATAAAATTATCAAATAGAGAAATGGAGGAAAGAAAAAAATGCAAAGAGATATTAAGTTCGACTGGCATAGATTTACAACAAAGGATCTGACACGGCTGAACACTGATCGGACACTGGATATTTATGGATATGTTCTGATTGATACAGACGCAGGGCGATATATCGCCGATATTCAGTGGGAGACTATAAGGGATTATGGAAGAAGAGGAATCTCCATAAACTTATATGAATCCGATGACGATTGGTATCACAATCTCTGGCTGACAGATCTTAAATCTATCGTAACAGCCACTGATTATAAACGTTTTCAGAAGAGAGCGGAAGCAGTAATCCGTAAATATCTGGAAGAAGTATAGGAGAAAAATATGCTGATAAGTGAAACAAAGAAAGGTATTAAATGTTTTGCGCAGGGATATGGCGAGGAGCCGGATCGTTTTTAATGAGATCGAATTATCGTTGCCGCACAGAAACAATGAATTACTCTGCCTGAAGCTGGAAAATGATGGCAAGTACGTTCGGGCCGAAGATGGATGTCTGGAAAAAATCTGAAAGGAAAAGAATATGAATAAACAGAAAGAATATAAGCAGATCGTTATTGGGGAGTATGTCGCTACCCCGATCAAGAACGCGTTTAATTCAAAGACGGCATACTGGCTGTCAAAAGCAAACTGCATGGTATCAATATATATGTTTACCTGCGAGAACGGCTATAACGAAAAAGAGATGTTTTCCGATATGAATCTGGCTATCTACATTGCCATGCTTGAGGAAAAATGCAAGCGAGCCCATGATCATGTTGTTTACATGGAAGAATACAGGACAGCAAAGGAATACCTGAAAAATATCACCACCGATGGCGACTGTATCATCATCGAAGGTAAAAAGAGAAATTAGCTCCGGTCTTTTCCGGAGTTTTTCTCTGAAAAATTTTTGTGCAGAAATTTGCGTACATTTTAATATCTGCTATAATATGATCATCGGTTAACAAAACAACCGACTTCCCCCAATTATCTTTGATGCGTTCCCCGGTCAGGCTGGCCGGGGATATTTTTATGTCTATAGATATCCGTTTTCTTTCATATTAAAGGAAAGCAAAGATAACAGGAGAAAAACGTAATGAAAGAACCAAAGGATTGTAGATGCACCTGATAAAAATCTGATTAAGAGGCACTTGAAATTTGATTTCAAGTTCCCTTCATGGCTTTTTTACACAAAATAAATCAATATTGTTTTCTGTCATAATAATATAAACAAAAAAGAGAAAAGGAGAAAAGATAATGAAAAATAATACCGTTCAGAATGTAGTGCATGGGTTCAAGGTGTTCAGATCTGATTGGACTTGTTCACCTAATGGCAACACTAAACAATACACTTGCCCCGGAAAATTTGAGGAAGAAGGGGAACTTGTTGTTTGCTTTCACGGTATGCACTTCTGTCAAACTGCTGCCGACTGCTTCAATTATTATAGTTTTGACAGCAATAACAAGGTTGCAGAAGTCATTGCTTATGGTGAAGTGCAGACAAAAAATGACAAGTCATGTACTGATAAACTGGAAATCGTGCGTGAAATCCCGTGGGATAAAGTGCTGCGAATCGTCAATATCGGAAAAAATTGCACGGGTCGCTGCAACACCGGGGATTGGAACACCGGGAACTGCAACACCGGGGACGGCAACACCGGGAACTGCAACACCGGGAACTGCAACACCGGAAACAGGAACACCGGGGACTGGAACACCGGAGACAGGAACACCGGAAACGGGAATACCGGAAACGGGAATACCGGAAACGGCAACACCGGAAACAGGAACACCGGAAACAGGAACACCGGAAACAGGAACACCGGAAACAGGAATACCGGAAACAGGAACACCGGAAACGGGAACACCGGGGATTGGAACAAATCGTCTTTTAATACTGGCTGTTTTAACACAAAAGAACAGAAGATCAGGCTATTCAATAAGCCGTCAAGCATGACATATCGTGAATGGATAGATTCAGATGCAAGATATTTACTGAATCAGATACCAAAGAATGTTGTTGAATGGGTACATAAAGAAGATATGACTGATACGGAAAAGGCAGCACATCCAACCTATGAAACAACAGGCGGGTACATCAAAGTGCTTGATGAATCTGAATGTGGTCAGTTGTGGTGGAATGCTCTGACTGACTATCAGAAAAATATCATCAAGGGAATACCAAACTTTGATGCTGATATTTTCTTCCAATGTACCGGAATCAGAACCAATTAATTTTAAGCTCCCTCCGGGGAGCTTTTGTATTGCTCAAGGCAAAAAAGAAATTCATGGACGGTGAATATGACGAATTTTTATAATAATTAGAAAAAGGAGAAAACACATGAAAGCTATGTTGATTTGGTCCGATGGGTGTTCTTTACATTATAATGTTTTTGAGGATAAAGACAACGAGACAGGATTTGAGCGTGCGCAGGAACAGATGCACAAAGAATATGATGAAAGGAATGCTAGCGGAGCTAAAGCTGATATTGAGCTCGGAGCCTGTAAAGCTGCAACCTTTTGCAATTATGTAGCAGATGGCGCTGATAGTTGCATCTGGCAGATTGTAGAATTTCCTGATGATAATCCCTTGCCGGCAGCAATCACGAGTTATTCCGATGCATGCGAAACGCTCGGTGCAATGGTTGATGTGGTGGAAGATTTCCTCGAAGAAAAAGGAATCACGAAAGAGGATATCCCGAATGACGAAAGGGAAGATGATCCGGACGCTGCTATTATTTACGGCAGCGATTACGATGAGCTTGCAGATAAATTTGCAAATATTATCGGGATCAGCCGCAATGCGGAGGATTATGAAAATTAACTTGAAAGGAACTGGAAACAGTTCCTTTTTATATGCAGAATTTTTAGTAATACAGATACAAATCATTTATCGGAAATTAAAGCCGAATATGGTGTCTATGGTAAGGCACATAAGGAAAAAATCGATGTTTATTTTTCGTCCATAATTATAAGATAATTTTCTTTCATATTAATTGCAGATATTAATTTACAATATTATTGGAGGGTAATGATATGAATGAAGCTTATTTGAAAGCAATCGTAAACGGACACTGTGACGAAGACCTGGATATTCTGGTCAACGATGAGGATCCTGATGTAAGAAAGGCTGTGGCTGAACGTGGCCGCGACAAGGATCTGGATATTCTGGTCAACGATAAAAATTGCTCAGTAAGAAAGGCTGTGGCTGAACGTGAAAACTTTAATGAACATCCTTCAGCAGCGGAAGAAGTTGAAGTTCCTTCTGATTTTATGAGCTACGTTGATGCCGTCATTGAGGAGGTCAAACAGGAGCGGCAAGCTTTGACTGCAAGACAGATCAAACCTACAATTATGCAAGGTGATGAACATTAATATTTTGGACATTAAACGAATTTAATTCATAGGAGGTATGCAGACTACTAGACGGTGTACGGAAGTCTTTTAAATGTGTTTTTCTGTGCAGAAAAATTAACTTGAAAGGAACTGGAAACAGTTCCTTTTTATATGCAGAATTTTTAGAAAAACGCTCTTTCTTTCATAATAATTATAGAACACAAAACGAAAGAGAGGAGATTTATGTATACATCAGATCATGCAAGAGACCGCATTCAGGAACGATGCGGAATCAACAAAGCAAGCTGTGACCGCATTGCCAAAATAGCGTTCGATAACGGTTTGACGCACGCCGAAGCGACCGGACAGTTAAAAGCATATATAACAAAAATTTTCAACCGTAATGAATCTGCAAACAATATCCGCATCTACGCAGAAAAGATCTGGATATTCGCAAACGTGGAACTTGTTAATTTTAAGCTCCCTCCGGGGAGCTTTTGTATTGCTCAAGGCAAAAATAAAGAAAAGCTGCGAAAAAGCAACTGATGCTCTATGTAAAAGTAAATGACGAAGATTACCCTCATTCCATGAATGATTATAAGATCATCGTAAATACGGATAATATGCCAGAAGATGTCGAAGTATTTGTTATTGATCTGTAATTTTATTGGTGTGAATTTTGGAAAGTCCGATAGAAGTAACTGTTATATCGAACTTACCCCTAGGGACATCAACTGATATCACCAGGAACTATAGGACCTCAATTTGAGGTCCTGTTTTTATGTCAAAATTTATTATAAAACATAAGTAAATTTTATTATTAAACATTTATTTCTAAATTTTCTGTGCAGAAATTACCGAAATGAGCAGAATCTGTCATAATAACAATAGATAAAGAAAAAGGAGATCGAATATGAGTCATCCCGAAAAAATTATGACATTTAATGTTATGGCAGAAGCTGAACTGGCTTGCTTTACGGCCCAGGAATTTAAAACAGACAGATTTTCCTATCCCGTTCCCACTCCTGGAGCGTTAGAGGGAATGTTGAAACAGATTTTCTGGAAGCCGCCTATCGAGTACCGGATCAAAAAGATTGCCGTGTGCCGTAAACCTAAATACCGTAATATAAAGCGTAATGAAATAAAAGATAAGGCAAAGGCTACGAATTATACTACAGGAATTTCTGTCAAGGACAGCCGCACACAAAGAAATACAGGATATCTGGTAAATCCAAAATACATTATTCAGGTAGAAGTTTTCTTACTTCCGAACAGAGTAGAAAGAGATCTGGCATCAGGGGTAAACATCAAAAACAAATACCGGGAAATCATAAAACGTAGATTTATGGAACAGAGTGAGTTCCGTACACCCTTCTTAGGATGTTCAGAATGCATTGCTGATGTAACCTGGATTGATAATTTCGAAAAGGCCATATGCGAAAATATGGACGAAGAAATGAAAACCTCTGGAGATATCGACTATGGGTTCATGAGATGCCGTATGAAATTCAGGAACGGCGGACACCCGGATAATAATAACTGGGATAATCCGGTATGGAATGAAGCAGCGGATCCTACATTTTATCATGCTCTTATGAAAAATGGAATAATCACCGTGGAGGAGGCATAATGACGCAGAATAAGGGACTGGTCCTTGATTTGGTAGATTATTGTGAAAAATTAGAAAAGGCTGGAAAAATCTTGCCTTGCGGCTATGAGAATAAAATTGCTCATTATTGTATTCATTTATCTATTGATGGGTGCATTACAAAGATCGAATCCTTGGCTTCCGAAGAAAAGCCGGGAATAGTGATCCAGACAACATTTGCTAATTCTACAAGAGGAAATATCCGAATTCCGGAAATTCGAGGAAAATATCTTTTTGGAATGGAATTTGACAAAGATAAGAAAACAATTGTTATTAAAAAGAATAAGAACGGCTTTCTCGAATTGCATGATAAGCTGATGGAAGAAACATTAAAAGCTCTTGGAGATGAAGATGATCCAAATAAGGTAGACTCGCCGGTAGTAAACGCTTATCGAAGATTTGTTGAAAAATGGAATCCGGAAAAATGGATGAACAATCCGGTTTTTGAGCCATTTCTTGAAACAAATACGGCACAGAAGGTATTGTCTCTTAATTATATTATTTGTGTCGATGACCCGGAATGTAGCTTTTTGCATGAAGATCCCGCATTAAGAAAGCGTTGGGATGATGTTATCTTCAAACAGAGGTTATTGGAAAAGTCGAATTATAACGGCATCAGCCAGCAGGATGGAAAAACATTGGTTCCGATTGCAAGTGTCCATAATCAGATAACCGGAATGTGGGGTGGAAGCGGAATCACATTTGCCTGCAATAATTTCGAGGCGGCAGTAAGTTATGGTCTGTTAGATGCAAATACATGCGGGACTTCCGTTTATGATATGGAAAAGTACACCCGCGCCTTGAACTATTTGGCAGCCAGTGGTTCAAAACATAATTTTAAAGAAGGTAACAGCGTATTTGTTTTCTGGTCCATGGACGGAAGCGAAAGAGCAGAAGAAATTTATTCTGGATTACTGGATCAATATAATATGGACGAAGCCATAGAAGAGAAGATCCGTAAGTTATTTGAATGTGTCCATTGCGGTATCCTGGATAGAGACAGATTGGATTTATTACTTGGAGAAGTTGCTAATAGCGATTTTCGAATCCTTGAACTGGATGTCGGAACCAAAGGAAGAATTATTGTAAAAAATTATAGCTATTCAACATTTTCAAATATTGTTGAAAACGTAGTTAAATTTCAGGAGTCTTTGCAGATTGATTCTAAAAAAATAATCCGTTCATATAAGAACATACGAAATGTTTTATTCCCGGATATTGCAAACGCAAATAATGTCCTGAACAAAGAAGAGTATATGCTGAGAGAAATTCGTCGGTCTGCTTTCTATGATGGATACGCATCGTTTAATATAGCTCAAAGAGCATTATTAAGACTATCCGTAGAAAGAAACTTTTTCAGCAGCAGGTTTTATATTCAGGTTGGAATATTAAAATCCTGGCTGATGAAAAATACAAAAAATGAATGTGAGGTATTAACTGAAATGTTAAATGAAGACAATACAAATGCAGGATACTTATGCGGACGCCTGTTGGCTGCCGTTGATTCATTACAGTATGTGACGGCGGATCCAAAACCGAATAAGGGACTGATCACAACAAGGATTGCTTCCGTATCCATGTATCCGGCAGATGCTTTTATTCAGATATTACATTATAAAGAGTATTATCTTGCAAGAGCAAAAAATAAAGGAACCAGGGTTTATTATGATAAGCTGATTAACAGTATTCTTGATAAATTCGAAGATGGAATTCCAAAGAAATTAAATGACAGAGACAGAAGTTTCTTCTTTGTCGGACTGGCTCAGCAAAAGACGGCTTTATTTTCTGCTAAAAAAGTTTCTGACTCAGATACGGAAGAAACAGCTGGCAATGCAGATACAGCGATTGCATAATTCGCAAATAGTCAATAACTTATTTAACATATTACATAACAAAAGGAGAATAATATTATGAAATTCAGAAACATTCCTATCGACGCAAATTGTACTTATGACTTTGTAGTACTTAATTCATGCACTTACAGTAATCCCAATGGCGATCCGGATTTTGATAATCAGCCCAGACGGAATCCAGAAACAGGATGTGGAGAGATTACAAATGACTGCTTGAAGAGAAAAATCAGAGATCGTATTATCCAGCTTGCGGAAATGGGAGAAATTGATACTGAAAAGAATAAGATTTTTATTCAGCCGGAGATCTATCTGAATGCAATTACGGACCAGGTTGCCGATATGTTCCCCGCAACGGATAAGAAAAGCAAAGTCGATTCCGTATCTGCTGTTAATTATATGTTGAATCATTTTTATGATGTCCGTATGTTTGGTGCAGTTTTAAGCACTGGTAAAATGAAGGATACAAATGCACATGTAACCGGAGCTGTTCAGATCAGCTATGGTGTCAGCGAGGATCCTATTTATATCCGTCAGACTAAGTGCGTAAGAAATGCACATACAACAGAGGCACGCGGAGAAAATGCCGGAGGAGAATTTGCTACAAAGCCCGTTGTAGAATTTGGTTTGTATAAGGCATTTGGCAGATATATGGCATGTCAGGGAAAAAAGAATGCAGTAACAGATGAAGATCTTGCGCTGCTCTTTGAAACTATTTGTTCCATGTATGACAATGATTTGTCTGCATGCAGAAACGGCATGTGTACAGAAAAGCTTATCGTATTCAAACACGGTAATGAAAGAGCTATCGGATCTCTTAAAAAGTATGCAGACCGAGTAAAAATCGAAAAAGTAAATGACGAAGATTATCCTCATTCTATGGATGATTATAAGATCAGCGTAAATATGGAAAATATGCCGAAAGATGTCGAGATATTTGCTATCGATCTGTAAAAGAATTAAGGTGCGGATCTGGAGTGAACGGGAAATTGCCGGGAGATTCGCACCTAAATTTTTAAAAATCAGGTGAAATGTTATAATGTTATGTACGTAGTGAAGATAGATTGTACAATATTTTGGGCTGGGTAGTGGTATTAGTCTATATATTGACGGCGCTCCCTATACGGGAGAGTGAATTGAAATGTAAACTGTGTGCGTCTACGACAATTAAAAGAACGGCGCTCCCTATATGGGAGCGTGAATTGTAATTCACTGATACTACCGGAATTAAACCCCAAAATAGCGGCGCTCCCTATGTGGGAGTGTGAATTGTAATATCTAAAATAATAAATTAGCAATTTTGCTATTAGGGCGCTCCCTATGCGGGAGCGTGAATTGTAATCATGCAGATATAGCTTTAGTTCCGTTGCAATCTGGGCTATGGCGCTCCCTATACGGGAGCGTGAATTGCAATATCCACAAAGGCAAATCCCAATTTTTTGTATATCGGCGCTCCCTATATGGGAGCGTGAATTGCAATAGCAAGGGCCAACATCTCGTATGCTTGGTTTTGACTCTTCCTTGTAGAAGAGTGAATTGTAATCTATACATATAGTGTTACACATTTTTGGATTGTGACACGCCCTTCGCAGGAGCGTGAATTGTAATACTTCTTCACGTGATTTAAGTAATTGGTTAGAAGGACGCTCCCTACGTGGGAGTGTGAATTGTAATTCCAATACGTTGATCTGGTAATATACATCTATGATGACGCTCCCTACATGGGAGCGTGAATTGAAACAAACCTCAAAGTAGCACCTATTATAGCGCTTCTACGTTGGAACGTGAATTGTAATGGCTTCGTTATTCATCATAGTTTTCGACTTCAAGACACTCTATTGTTGGAATGCGAACTGTAATATCAGAAAAATTTCGTACTGAGCGAATCGATATAGCACTCCAAGTAAGGGGCGTAAATTATAATAGGAAAGAGGAAATTGGCTTAATACAGACTAAAAAACGTTTCGGTACGGGAACGTGAATTGTAATCGGCTTCGAAATTCAGATACACTCATATAAGCATATCGCTTCCTTTGTGGGAGCGTGAATTGCAATAGCAATGACCAACATCTCGTATGCTTGTTTTTGACTCTTCCTATGTAGAGGAGTGAATTGAAATTTCCTATATCCATCTTAAGAATGTTGTGGCACTTCCAAGGAATATGATGTTTGCATTTGGGCGTTCCTTATGCGGGAGTGTGAATTGTAATATATATAACATTATGTCATATTTTGATGGTGAAAGGCACTCCTTATGCAGAAGCGTGAATTGAAATTGAAAAGTGAAACTTCTTATGGAGGGTAGAACGCTTGGTATGAGAGCGTGAATTGTAATAAATCTTCATCAATTTGTTCTGAAAGTAAAGGCGCTCTTTTACAGGAGCGTGAATTGAAATAATAAAATCAATAAATATGCAAGGCAAACGAGTGCCGCTTCCAGTACGGAGCGTGAATTGTAATTGCAATGCAAGAAAAACATGTTAAGAAATATCAAAGAAAGAGAGATCCGGAATAGAAGCCGGATCTTTTTCCTGCCAATAGAGTCTTAGGATGTTGTAGACTCCCACACAATCGGCATTCCAGCTACGATCTCCGTCCTGGTACAGACCGCAATGGCGCCTGTTGGATTTTATGGCATACTACTTTGAGACCTCCGGCTGCAGCGGACTTACCTGGCTGGAATAATTTTCTTTCTGTTTAATAAATGCAGGAAAAATTAACCCTCGAATGGAATATTGTCATCAATGTCGGCGTTTTCGGGCACGCCGACAATATCAATAATATGTAAAATAGAAGAGTGAATTATTTCGCTCTTTTATTTTTGTAAAAATCCTCTATATTATTTTTCTTTCATAATAGCAGTGAATCTATTTGTCAATGGAAATTTGCATTTATTTTCTTTCATAATAATAAAAATGAAAATCGGAGGAATTTTTTATGGAAGAAAGAATAAAAAACAAACTGAGAATAAAATTCGGAATAGATAATGATTATGAAAACTATCGTGGTGTACATTATTACGAGGATATAACTATATCTAACATCCTCCTGGATGAAGTTACCGGAAAATTCACCGTTCATTTCGATCGTGTCTTAAAAACTGTGACCGAAGACGAATATGGCAATGACCTGGGCGCATGGAATGACAAAATCGAAAGAACATCTATGGTTGCAATATTTAACGAAAAATTTGAAATTTTGTCTATTGCCTAATATGAGAAGAGCGAATGTGTTATTCGCTCTTTTTTGTGCAGAAATTTCCACTCTATAAAACTGGTTGTTTTAATACAGAAGAACAGAAGACCACATGGTAGTTAATGTTACATACGGATGTGCGGTAAACTATAAGATTTTCTTTCATACATATAGCATACCATAAAATCAGAAAGAAACTCCTGTATGGAGTTGCTTGCGTTTTCATCTCGGCGATTGAATAACCGAGGATTCTCGCTTAATGTCCTAACAATCGTAAGGGAATAGGCGCTCCCGGTACGGAGTGTGAATTGTAATTGCAATGCAAGAAAAACATGCCGAGGGAGTATATTTTCCATGTATAATCTCGTGCTAGAATTATTTACACAAAAAAGGCACTCATTATAGAGTACCTTTTTTCAAGTTTATAGCATATTTAATATTTCTGATTAAAATGCAGGACCTCCGCCGCCATTCATACCATATTCCTCCTTTCCTTTTGTATTATTACATTAGGTAAGCGACATATATACAATATATAACTCCTTGCTATCGATCTAATATTAATATGTCAGAATTTTTCAGCAAAGAATTCTATCATATTAATTGCAGAATCATAAAACCGCAAGAAGGAGAAAATACATGACTCACTTCACATTAATAGTAACCGATCCGTGATAAATTTTAACACAAAAATTTCCATGCAGAAATTTGTATTCCTTTGAATATGTGTTATAATGAATTTATCAAATGGATCACAACTAAACAATACAACATATATTTGGAGGTAATCAAATGAAAAAGAAAGTATTAACAATGGTCCTTGCCGGGATCATGATCATGTCTATGACAGCCTGTGGTAATAAGGCCACAGAAGCAACAGAGACAGCGACTACCGAAACGGTCGTTGAAACTGCTGAGACAACTGAAGAAAGTAGCCTTGAAGAAACCAAGGAAGATAAGCCGGTTAATACCGCGGAAGCAGTAGATGCCGCACAGTCAACAATTGCCGCTGCAACGACAGCAAGCCCTACAGCAAAACCTACAGCAACTCCGAAGACAACAACGGCTTCGAATAGTAGCGGGAAAACAGGTAGCGTAGCAACTGCTTCAAATACGACTACAGCAAATGCGAAGACAGAAGCAACAGCAAAGCCTGGATCTACGGCAAAACCCACTTCGACAGCAAAACCAACTTCGACAGCAAAACCGAAAGCGACTACCAAGCCTGCGGAAACGGCAAAACCGGCAGCAACTCCTCAGCCCACAGCCAAACCTGCTGCAACCGCAACTCCACAGCCTGCGTGCACTCATGAACATAAGAAATATGAGACAGCCGTTGAAGCGAATTGCCAGCATGATGGATACGATAATATCTATTGTACTGATTGCGGAGCTTTCTTAGGAACGAATTACCATCCTCAGGGTAGCCATGGAAGCACAAGCAAACATACTACAACAGAACCCACATGTACTTCCGGCGGCTGGTGGGAAGAAACCTGTGATTTATGTGGAGCTGTAATTAATAGTGGATCGATTGATGGATTAGGACATTCGGATAATGGTGATGGCTGGTGTAGTCGATGCGGAGAAGAATTAAGAGATCATTCTCAGCCCGATGTACCTTCCGTTGATGATGTAATAAAGGATCTTTATGGTGATACTCCCACACCAGCTCCTGATACGGAATCTGAGGCAAATAATTCCGACACGTCTACCACAAGTGAAGAAAATAGCGTAGACACATCCGATGACGTAATTGCATAAGATTGATAAATAAAAGAGTCTCTGCGGAGGCTCTTTTGTTTGACTTTCCTTTAACCACTGTTTATAATGAACATATATTCGAATTTTATGGAGGTAATATGCTCGGACATATTTATGAAGAAACAACTAAATATATGAAAACCGAGGGAAAAGATGTCCGAAAGAAAAAAGGACAGTTCTTTACGCCTGTGAATATTGCCGCCTATATGGGGAAATGGACCATGGCAAAAGAGCATCTGGATATACTGGATGCCGGAGCCGGGAGCGGAATACTAACAGCGGGTATCATAGAACATCTTTTGACTATTGACGGCTGCCGAAGCATAAAAGTCACTTTCGTTGAAAATGATCCTATTATTCTTCCATTACTGAAGAAAAATGCCGACTATATACAAAATATCTGTGAAAACCATAATATTATATTTCGTTATACGATATGGTCTGACAGTTTTTTTGCCATAAATATATCGCAGAAATATGACATAGTTATATCTAACCCTCCGTATAAGAAAATAGCAAAAAACTCCGAAGAGGCCAGTCTCATGAAAGATTATGTTTACGGTCAGCCAAATCTGTATGGCTTATTTATGGCGAAAGGGTTGGAGTTGTTAAAGAAAGATGGTCAGTATATCTATATTACGCCACGTTCCTGGGTATCCGGACTTTATTATACCGAAGTACGGAAGGCTATTTTAAAAACAGATATAGAAAAAATCCATATTTTCTCAGACCGAGATACTGTTTTTTCAGGGGAACAAGTCTTGCAGGAAACAATGATCCTTTTTGGAAAAAAGGAAAAAGAGCAAATAGAGAAAATTGAGATTAATGTTTCCAGTAATTCTTACATGCAGCTAGAAAAGACGCTTTCGGTTCCAGCGGATTTGATAAAGTCGGTAGGAGAGGAAAGTTATCTGTTAATCCCGACAAATGAAGATGATATTCGTATTATACGGGATATGAGTAATATTACTGATACTTTCGATAGTCTTGGTTATCAGTTTAAGACAGGTCCGGTTGTAGAATTCCGCGCAAAAGAAATGATATCAGAAGAGCCTAAAGACGGATATATACCAATGTTCCGTCCAAGCAATGTAAACGGTGGAAGATTAAAATTTCCCGTATATAGTGGAAAAGCTCAATACATTTCCGGAAAAGCAACCAAGCTGTTGGTTCGAAATGCAAACTCGGTTTTTGTAAAACGGCTTACTGCGAAAGAAGAGAAACGCCGCCTTCAATCCTGTTGCTATATTAGTAAGAATAATAAGGAATATATATCCATAGAAAATCACATAAATTATCTGGTGAAAAAAGACGGGTCTCCGCTTTCAAAAAAAGAAGCCGAGAATATTCATAAAGTCTTGTCAAGTGATGAATATGATGTTTATTTCAGGCTTATAAACGGCAGTACGCAGGTAAATGCGAGGGAACTGAATTACTTCCCTTTAAGAAAAGAGGAAATAGTATGAAAAAGAATATAGAAGACTATAATTATAACTGTCTGAACGAAGCCAGAGATATTCTCAAAAGTATCGGAATGCCGCCACAGTTATACAATCCAAGGTGTGCAATGACATTGGCTGCATGTGCGGAAATCAAACCGGGAATGAAATGGAAATATGCTTCTGAGAACTATCATGGAACCCACGATATTATCCGGTTTATCAATGAAAATTTTCCAAACAAAGCTGGTTTGGATAAACAGGGATATCAAGAGAATTCACGGGAAACATTTCGGGATGAAACACTGAAGAAATATGTGACAGCCGCTATTATGGAAACAAAATTTGGCCTTGCGTCAAATGACAAAAATAATTCCTATCGATTCACAGCACAGTTTGCGGCACTTTTGCGGGCTTATGGAACGGACCGGTGGCAGGAAGAACTAAACCACTTTTTAGCAACACATAATGTATACAGCGAAAAACTAAAACAGGTCAAGGACATAGAAAAAGGGTATCCTGTTAATTTTGGAGAATTATCGTTTTCTTTGGGAAGATCACCACATAATAAACTACAGAAACAGATACTGGAAGAATTTGTTCCTCTTTTTGCATCGGGAGCGGAATTATTATATATCGGGGATACCTCTGACCGGCAATTATGCAGAAATGATGTCGTGTTAAATGAAGTGGGTATATCTGTATTCTCAGAGTCTACAAAACTTCCGGATATTGTTTTATACGACAGAAAACGTAAACGGATAATTTTTATAGAAGCATACTCCAGCACGGGAGAGTTCAACATCGACCGTGTTGAGGAAATCAAAAAGTGCTGTCATTGTGGATCGGATACAGAAGTTTCATTTATCACGGCCTTCGCAACAACCAAAAAGATGCTCAGCGTTTATCCTAAAATTGCATGGGATACTGAAATATGGGTAGAAGAAGACAAAACTCATATGACTCACAAAAACGGGGATAAATATTTAGGCAGAAAATTATAAGAAAAAGGAGTTTCCTGCGGGAAGCTCTTTTTTATGCAGATTTTCCGTTCTTTCAATCTTTCTGTCATATTAATTAAGAGATGATTTAAATAAGAAAGGAGAATCGGTATGGGAAAACTTAAGACTAAATTGCTTTTTCCGTTACTGGCTACAGGTATTTTAATGAGCGGAATGACTGTTTCTGCAAATACTGGTATTGAAAGATCATATACGAATGAAGCTTTTACCTTGGATCGATATAATAAAAATATCTATGAAGGTAAAATGGGAGAAGAGGTATATTTCAAACCCGTTACTTTGACAAAGACTGAAAAAGGGCAACATTTATATGCAGCTGAATACACGGGAAATGTGTCAATTTCAAAATGGACAATAGAATATCCTGAACATTATTGCATTCATGCATCTTATCCAGACGGAAATGAATGGATGGGATTTTCCTTTGGCAGACAATCATGCAAAACAACAAAATGCCAACCCGGCTGGATAGCCACATGCGCTAAATGTGGAAGAGAAATAGGTATCTTATTCTATTCATCAAAAGATACTATTAGTCAATTAAAAACTTTATCAACTGGCGATTGTTATGTATCAAATTGCGTTGACCCAAAATGTAATAATCTGGAGACAGCTACATATATTAGCCATAAGTGTGATGAAGTATCATGGAATAAATATACTATCCAATATGTTGGGAATGGAGCTAATGGAGGATATATTTCTGATAGTTTCCATTATTATAATAATTACACGACTTACGAAGGACAAACAGTTACTCCACAAAAAAAGTTATCCGTAAATACTTTTTATAGAACAGGATATGTGTTTGATGGTTGGAATACCAAACGTGATGGAAGTGGACAGAAATTTAAAAATGAAGATGATTTTATTAATATTCAAAATAGATTGAATTTAGGAAATAATGATGATGGAGAAGTTATTGTTTTATATGCCCAGTGGAAACCTGCTTATTCCACTCTGATAATCGATCCTAATGGTGGATCATACAATGGAGAAACTACGATTAAACAACGTTTTCGTACTGTTTATTTGCTTGATCCAAATAAATTGACACCACCTGCTGGACCAATAGTTACATATGATACACAAGGCGGAAATAAGATTGAGCCAACGCACACAACAACTCATTTTTCCGGATGGACATTTACTGATCCATTACATGGTGTATTTGTTTCTGCGTCAAATCGCTATGCTTTTGGATTGTACGATGCTAATAATATTTTTTCAGAAATGAAATCTGTCTGGTATGATGGATGTATTGATACAGCTATAGCACAATATGCCGGCGATAGCTTTAAACTTCCAGAGGCAACCTATCCGAATGGAGATGATCCAACGGATCAGAAAAGATTTGGGGGATGGTATGCCGATCCTGAATGTGAAATATTTATAGGTGGCCCTGGGGATGATTTCTCGACAGATGAAGATATAACATTATATGCAAAGTGGTCAACACTTCATGCAGACAGCATAGAAAACTGGACTGCAAATAATGAAAAAGGAGCTATAGACTTATCATGGATCCAGACAGATTCAGCTGATAAAGTATTTAAAATATATCAGAAAAAAGAAAACGGAAATTGGATTGAAGTAAAAAGCGCAAATTCAATTCAAAATAATGTCGATAGTGTAGAAAAAACTTTTTACAGAAATAGTGATTCTGCTAATTCAGAGCAAGTATATATTGTTCCGTACAGTGGATTATACAACTTTAAGTTAACTGGAGCTCAAGGCGGAAAATATGGCAATTATTCCGGTGGTGCAGGAGGCACTGTGACAGGCCGCATTTATTTCTATGAAGGTGAAAAAGTCTATGTAGGTGTTGGTTCTCAAGATGGTAAAGGTAAATATTTTTCTGGAGGATCAGCAACGTCTTATGGAAATGGTGGATCAGCATCTTATCTGAGGACGGACAGACTCGGTATTTTTGCCATAGCTGGTGGCGGTGGCGGTGCAACCATGATGGGCAACGGCAATGCAGCTAATTCTGGAAGCTATAGAGCTGATGGCAATGGATCCGGAGAAAACGGAATGGCCGGTGGCGGTGGCGGAAATATCGGAGGAAAACAAGGAACTGCAGTAGTGCACCACCATAGCAGTTCATGTTATCAGGATTTATCATATATACCTGCATTTGGAAACTGGGAATCTCATATGTGGGGACATAGTTGTTTTGATTCCTCAGGCATAAATTCTTATCAATATAACGGACATACATCAGATGATGATGATTATAGTACTTGTACAGTAAGAGTTGGTTGGTCCAGAGAATGTCATATTGTTGAAAACAAAGCAAATTGGTGGAATGTCTCTGGATATAAAGGAATTCCCACCAATGGCAATACGACATTGAATCTTTCATATTTTTGCGAAGGATGGGGTGATGTAGGAGACAATATTGTGAACACCAATTGGCTGCCCGATGAAGAGCAACCGTCTGAATTTGTAATTTTGGATCAAAATGGTACAAAAATTGCACAGGGAAAATTTAGAGATTATCCTTTTACTGATAATTTTACCTGGAATGGTAATAATCATGTTGGAAGTAGCGAATTCTATCAAAACTTAAATATTGCTTTACCAGAAGGAACTACACATATTTACGTACATCTTAATTTCCATTTAAGAGGAAGTGTTTGGTTTACTGCTGGAATTAAAGGATTAAGCTTTAGTGGTGGTAAAAAATTAGCTTGTGGATACACAGAAGGTCAAGTTGTATCTGCTTACCCTTCGTATGGCGGTAGTAACGGATTGCGTGTTAATACAAAAGATGGGAAAATTTATTTTGGCAAAACTGATTATGCAAGCACGCAAACTGGAAATGGATATGTATCTATTACGGGGGCAGAGCTTGGATTATATAAGGATAATGAACTGAAAGGAATCATAGCAACGGATGAAGCTATGCCTAATATGCCTGTCCTTAAAAGAAAACCTGTAGAAGATGATAATGATTATTCTAAGGCAACAGTAGTTTGGAATAATCCTGGTGATAACGGAACAACATATCAGCATCAGGTAAAATCTTTCTACACAGAGAGCATGGCCCCAATGTTGGAATCAAATATCACAACTGATGTTATGACATCTGGGGTTAAAGATTATGTGATTCTGGTTGATGAAAATGAGGATACGATTGTCACAAAAGATAATGGTATATATCAAACTGAGACCAGCTATATTATTTCATTGTCCGATAAAACCACAAAATATATCCATGTAGCAGCAGTAGATGGTGCCGGTAATGTTAGTGCTACGGCTCATTTGAAAATCAGCAGTACTATGTCGGACGATGGACAAGTATTTTATCCTATTGAAACAACTCCAATTTCTGTTAGAGGAATGGATGATAATGTATATGAAAAAGACGGATCTTATTTTGTAAAGGCAGACGGAATAACTCCCTTTTACCTGAAAACAAATGGCTTAATAAGTGAAATTGGAGATGCAGTCGCTTCCAAAAACTATCAGATAAATGCATTATCCTATATTATTGCCAAATCAGGGGATAAGCAGAAGTTGAGTTATTATAGAGAAAATGATGATAGTGATATTTCTAAAATCAGCATTGATGATGTTAAAAAATCAGTCATTGGAGTAGATAATGAAATTTATATCAAAGATGCATCGTTTTTCGAAATGTCCCGATATAACAATTTGCGTAATGTATCACTTGATGCAGCTTATACCATAGACTCTGCTTACAACAACACAGAATTTGTCATAACACCTCAAGCTATGGCATATCAAACAACGAATAAATACAATAACAGCTCCTACACATATTCAGACGATGCCGCTGATGCTTTGAATAAAATCGTATTGATTGCTGACGGAAAGGCCCCTCAGCTTTCTGGCGAAGGATATGAATTTTTAAAAGATTTTGACAATATTGATATCTCAAAGTATCCGGACAATTATGAAATCACTTTAGAGGCAAAAGATGATGAAAGTGGTTTAAAAGAGTTTTATGTTGTCGTTGAAAATCAGGATAATAATGCAACACATACTTATCCAGGTATCATTTCTAGTGATGATAAGACTGGTACGGTTACCATCAATATCATAAATGATGATTTGTTATTTAAGGGTGATATAAATTTCTTGATTTATGTATCAGATAACGTGGGAAATATAACGGAAGAGTCTAAAGGCCTTGGAGAATTTTCTCTTCATACAAAACTGGTAGGAAAAAGCGGTTCGGATACTGTAGCAGATAATGGATATATCACATTCAAAAAAGGCGAAACAGGAGTTCTGATTGTAAGAACAAGCGGATATGCGGATCAGTTGCAGGTAAAATTCCCTAGTGAATTTTCCAAGAGCGGATTCGAAACAATCAAAAATTATTTTTATGAAAAACCGATTGGCTCCGGAGACACTAACGAGGAAGATCTTCAGAGATTTGGTATCCGGACAGAAGTAATTAAATTCCCGATTCCTTATGATATTGAAGATCGAGATAACTACGATATCGAAATAACTGCTTTTAAAAATGGAGAAAGTGTAAGCGTTAACGAAGGTGTGACAGTAAGGACCTTATCAGAACACCAGAAATTCAATGTCAAAGATAGTTTATTAGATGGTATGAGAACTTATATCATTCAAAACTAAATTAACCAAAAGAAGAGCATCGGCAAAACCGATGCTTTTCTTTCATATTAACTAAGAAAAAGGAGGTTTTTTATGCAGAGTATTTTATCAAACCCGCTCATAGTTACTTTACTAATATTTGTGGCAAGCTTATTCCTTACAATTTTCATCGATTTTCTGGTTTCTATATGGGAAAAACACTCAAAAAAGAAAAAGTATAGAAAAATATCGAAGCATTAGAAAAGCAATGGGAAGAAAATCAGGTAATAAGAAATCGATTTTTAAATGAATATCATATCCCACAATCCACATTTGATTTAAAAGATAAAGAAAAAGATGTTTTGCTCATTTATCTTACCAATGTCATTTCTGGATTAAATGTTTATCGTTCGCCGTCTACAAAGTATAATAATGAGCCATGGATACCATATCCAAATCCGGCCGTTATTTTTATCAATAAATATGTTATATGTACGCATACCTTTAACCATTGCCTGGAAATAGTTGATAATTTAAAGAAGGCTGGAATAAATGTAGCGGCGGATTCTTTCGAACTTGAAGAAAAAATTTCAAAAGGAAAATTGTAATTATTAAGAAAGATTTTCTTGGTTAGAAGGTCTTTTTAGTGCAAAAAAGTTGAGAAAACAAATTGTATTATAGTATAGGATTCCATATATTTTATAAGAGTATACGGCAGATTTGATTGTAATAATACATTTCTTTTTTTCTGTCATAATAATTTTATCTAAAGAGAGAAGGAGGAAAATTATGTGTCAGTTAATCTATAAAGATGGACGAGTTAGGATTAAACCAAAGTCTAAAGTGAATGCAAAGGAAGCAATTTTTGAAGATAAAGAAATGGCAATGGAATTCGCATATTGCCGGTTCGATGAAATCATGGAAGAAATTGGGTTTTACGTATATGACTATAAAGATTTCTCATCAGAATTAAAATATCATGCGGATCCAGAAGAAACCCATTATGCATTTGAAAAAATTCTTTGTTTAATTGCCCCTTTTGTAGAATGTGGTAGTTACATGGAGTTCGCCGATAATAAGGGTAATCTTAAACGCTATGTATTCGATGGTGAAAATATGATAAGACAGGAACCACAGATCACATGGCCAGAGCTTCCCGGAATGCAGAAATCGAATTTCGTTGCATAAAACAAGGAGGATTTGATGGATTATTTGGTAAAAATCGAAAAAGCAAAAGCTAAATCAAAATATGATGCATTAAAGGTATTGGAAAAAGAATATGTTCGGCTTATTGAGAAATATGAAAAGCTGGCTGTAAAAGAAAGAGAAAAAGTGAATCAGGTATATGTGTTGGTTCATGGAGAAAAATGCTTTTCCGAAGAAGATATCAATGCTTTTATCGAAGCGGATGTCATTACGGCAGAGCAGTCGGATCAGTATATCGAAAAGTTAAATCAGAAAAGAGAAATTGCCGGAGAAACAATGCAGCAGACAAGAAGCGAAGCTGTATGTGCAATTCTTAAAAAGGATTTGGCTAATTTATATGATGAAATCAAATATGATCTGGAACCAAAATTAACGGGAGGATTCGATGAATAGATATTTAATTTGTGCGGAGTATTATTTTTCTGAACCTCAATCATTTGAGATAGAAGCGGAAAATAAGACGGAGGCTATAGAAAAAGCTAAAAAGGATATTCGTATTATCGCGAACTACGGGAATATCATACCGGGTTCTTTGAAAATAATCAAAAAGTTACAGAAGGGAAAATGCTTTGAGAAAACCAAAGGTACAAAATAAGTATAATCTTAAGCCAAAGGACATTTGCAGAGCTGTGATTAGGATGAAAAACGGATTCATCAGAAGCCGTTCTGGCGAAATAATGTAGTAAGCGCATGGTGTTTATCAGAAGGGGTTGGCGAAGGTTATTTTGGCGGCTCCATAGATTCCTACTGGATTGGTTTCTATGATAAAGATGCAAAATCATATGCGGGAAAAATACGTCTTGATGTAATTGCCGCTGCACACTCGTGACTTTAGTCGTGAGTAAAACGGCCTACAAGCTTTATATCGACCACCAGAAGATCCAGTAATTTTCAGAAAGGAGACATTGTGGTATGAAGATATTTTCTTCCTACAGTGTGAAGATCAAACATTATAACCATATTTTCAAAGACACTGTAGCTATATACCGCAGTGCCGTGGATTATCTGATCGGTATGTGCATGGAAGAATGGGACACTGTTTCCGGCATCCAGGGAAATCTCCTGCGCCAGCAGTACATGGAACGTCTGTGTCATGCTACGGCCGATAATCCTGACCCGAAGTATACCGGTTTTGACAGAAGATTCTATAAGTTTCCCAGTTACCTGAGGCGCAGTGCGATCAGTGAGGCTATCGGTAAAGTATCCTCTTACAAAAGTAATCTAGCGAATTGGGAAGCATCTGATACTGGTATTCGGGGCCGGAAGCCTTCTTTTCCGAAAGTAGGATTCATTTATCCATGCCTGTATAAGACCGGTATGTATGAACAGACTGGGACCTACGAGGCCAGGATCAAAGTATATGTTCACAATACCTGGGACTGGATCACAGTAGATCTTCGTAAGTCTGATGTTGATTACATCACACGTAGATGCCAGTTCCGTAAGAAATGTGCTCCTACTCTCAGAAAACGGGGCCATGAATGGTATCTGGATTTTCCCTTTGAGGAAGAAACAGTTCTTGCGAATACAGATATATTTCATCAGACGATAGCTGCTGTTGACCTTGGTATTAATTCCACAGCTACGGTTTCCATCATGCATCCGGATGGCACGATCCTGGGCAGGCATTTCTGTAAGCTGCCCAGAGAATACGACTCTCTGAAGCATGCAACGAACCGGATCCGGAAGGCTCAGCAGCACGGTAATTTCAAAACACCCAGACTCTGGGCCATAGCGAAAGGTATCAACGATGATATTGCTGTCAAAACTGCCGGTTTCATCATAGATACCGCAGTACTCTATAATGTTGATACCATCGTCTTTGAACATCTGGACCGTAAAGGAAAGAAACGCGGTTCCGGAAAGCAGAAACTGCATTTGTGGCGCAGCCAGTATGTACAGTCCATGGTAGAGCATAAAGCCCACCGGCTCGGCATGCATGTCAGTCATATCTGTGCATGGGGAACCAGCCGGCTGGCCTTTGATGGATCCGGAAGAGTACTGCGTGGCCGGGAAGCAGATCTGGAATCTTACAGTGTCTGCCAGTTCCGGACCGGGAAGGTTTATAACTGTGACCTGAATGCTTCCTATAACATAGGAGCGAGGTATTACATAAGAGAAATCTTAAAATCCGTGCCTGTGAAGGTAAGGTTGGCGCTTGAGGCAAAAGTCCCTCAGGCTGCCATGAGAAGCACCTGCACGTTATCTGTGTTAATTAACCTGAATGCGGAGCTTGTGTCCATGGCGGCATAAGTATCTGAGTTTGGGCTGTATCATAGAAACGAAGTTCCCGTCTTCTAAAGAGACTACGTGTACAAAAGTACATTTACGGGAAACACGCGCCTTTAGTCGTGTGAGGCTTCACTGTTATGCTTACGAAGATATGGCATCATATACTTTCAAAAAGTTTTTTGATCCTGCGGAAATCGAGAATGAATGGGATCTTCAGTTGCAGGAAAAACTACTGAAACAGATTAATTGGTTAATTGACGAGAAAATTATTGAAATTCCAAGGAAAGAACGAAAAAAGCGTTGCAAGTAGCAGCGCTTTTTCTATATGTGTGCACAAAATCTGTCATATTAAATATAGAAAAAAGTAAAGGATAGAAAAACATGCACATTAAGAAGATATCTAAAAACAAGGAACCGTTCATAAAAATAACCTTTCGTTCTATGAAAGAATTAAAAGGATATCGTGATGGGATCCGTAATACCTGTAACACAGTAACTAAAAGTGGAAATATCTGCATATCAGCGGAAACTTTATTAAATGCATCTGATATTCTTAAAAAGCCGGCTAATTGTAATAAGGAAACGGGCGAGTCGTTTATAATATTATCAGCAGATGAAGTATCGCGAATGCTGCCGTTATTTTTCTGTATGACATCATATATATCAGATGTAACAAAAGAAAGAAATAAAAGCCCTAAAATTATCTAAAATGGAAGGAGTTAAATTAATATGTTTTTCTTCAAAAAGAAAGATCCGCCGCCGACATTAGAATCAGAAATCAAAAAAATTGTTAGATACATTAACGAAAATAGAAAAAATTACAAGCAAATGGAGGAATTAAGATGCAACCTAAAAAGAAAAATATTTTTTCGATGTACCGTGTATTATTTTTGGCGGTAACCTTACCACTTATTGTGGTTTTGATCAATGTAACAAATGTCTCAACAAGAGCCACATCAAGGGAAATTAAAAACCTTGCAAAGAATTATATGCTTTCCACTGTAAAACAGTGTGGAAGAAATATAGATTCAGCTATATTCAAAGGGACCGATCAGACGCTATCATATGATACATTAGCTGCAGAGGCTCCCGCTTATACAATCACAGATGTCGCTTCCTCATATCTGTATATTGTTGATGGACATACCGCAGAAATGCTTTATCATCCAACAAAAGAAAAGGTAGGAAAAGCTGTAGAAAATGAAGCGGTAAAAACATTACTTTCTCAAATAAAGGAAGGGAAACATCCAGAATCCGATATCATTGAATATGAATTTAACGGGACCCTTAAATATGCCGCTTATTGGGTAGGAATTAATGAAGAATATATAGCAGTAATCACGGCGGATGAATCAGATGTCTTAAGTGGAATCAGTAAAATCACACAGAATTCAATGATGGTATATGCTTCTTCAGTAATCTTTTGGATTATTATTGCTTTATTCTCTGCCAGAGCTATCTGCAAACCGTTACGTAAAATAGTAGATATACTTGCGGATTTTGCAAAAGGAGATTTTACTGCAGATATAAAGATTCATTCTATTCTAAAAGAAACGAATCAGCTTATTGGTGCAGCAATAAATCTAAAAGAGAATATGTCCGCAAGTATTTCAAATGTAGATAATTCTGCTAAGAATCTATTACGGGATACGGATCGGGTGAATGATGCAATCAATTTATGTAACAGCGCTGCTGAGAATGTAAATATTGCTGTAAATGAAATATCTAACGGAGCCATGGATCTGGCTAATCATGCACAGAATATCAATACACAGATGGTGTCTGTTGGCGAAACAATTTCTGCAACAAATGATCTGGTTATTAGTGTTGAAGCAGCGTCTGATCAGATTAAAACGATTTCCGATACAACCATGGATACATTGGAATCTTTATTGAATGCAAATAAAGTAACGAATACGGCAGCTGAAGAAGTAGCTGGCAGCGTTATGGAAACCAATTCCGCTGTTCAAAAGATTAGCGAGGCAGCTACAATCATTGCATCTATTGCGGAACAGACCAATTTGCTTTCCCTGAATGCATCCATTGAAGCAGCAAGAGCGGGAGAATCCGGCAGGGGGTTCGCAGTAGTGGCAGGAGAAATTAAAAATCTGGCAGAGCAATCGAACGGATCCGCAAAGGAAATTAAAGAAATCATAGAAAATATCATTGCTATTTCCGAACGGAGCACAGCTTCCGCAGGAGCAATCAAAGATGCCGTCTCCAAAGAAAAAAATGTTCTCAAAGATATGCACATTGATTTTGAAAAGGTCGTAAAGAGTATTAATGATGTATCCGCGGAAATCAATGAAATTGCTTCTAAAATGAATGAAATCAACACCAGTAAAGAGACAATCATGGAAAGCACAGAATCTTTGTCTGCTATTTCCGAAGAAAACGCCGCATCCACGGAAGAAACAACGGCAACAATCACTGAGATGACAGCACAGATTTCCGCTATTGATGAACAGATGCGGGATGTCAAAGAGATAGTCGGTAAATTAAATGATGTTGTCGGCGTATTTATTGTGTGAACTACTCGGTTACTTGTAGCCGAACAGTTCACGATAGGAGATTTTTATGGCAAATATCTTCGTGACTGGTATCTTTGAAATATAGCAAAAATTTTTGTGCAGAAGTTTGCATTATAAATTAATCTGTATTATAATGCAATTAACGGTAGATGAAGGCCCACAGAGGGAGCACACCGTACAAGACCCCACAGAGGGGCAGTTAAATATCCCGGGTACTTTATGTATTCGGGATATTTTTATTATATATTTTCTGTCATAATATAGATAAATAGATAACAGGAGGAATAAAGATGAAAGAATACCGCATCAGTAATGAGTTGCGAAATTATATTTTCCTTGTTCTCAAGAGGCAGGGCATTCCTTACAAAACTAAAAGAGACGAATCCGGACAGCAGTATGTAGTTGTACCTATGAGCGGCGAGAGATTTCACAAAGTCGTTCTTCGGGCCCGCTGCGAAAAGCTGACTCAGGAAACAGGAATGTGCCATCTTACTAAAGAGGAAGCAAATGATCCGCTTTTTGTTCAGGCAATAATGCCGGACGGAGGAGCTTTTGTTGTATTAGGAAAATAGAAAATTTCAATTTATAGGCTGATGCGATTATGCATCAGCCTTTTTTGTTGCCCACAGAGGGTAGAAAGGACATACGATGTATAATATCGAAAAAGAAATTCAGGAAATACTTGACCCATTGGTTTTTAATGCATCTCACGAATTGAAAGGACATTGTTTATTTGAGCATGTTATTTCGGACCGAGACTTGTTATTAAAACTCAAATGGATGAGAAAAGCACAGGGTAACGAAATTGTTTTAGCAAGCAGATTCTTTTCGGCAGAGCAGGCAAGAAAAGCTATCTATATGCTCCTTAATAAAAACAAAATGGCAATAGAACAGTGGAGAAAGACACTCGATGTTCCATATTTGGAGATACAAGGTAATTTTCGAGAAGCTGTTGGAGAAGGTATCGCAAAGAATACAGATTTTAGCAATAAAATTCCATTACATAGACTCAGAGTGGTTTTGGTAAAAGGAGATAGTATTGGCCGCGCGTTTTATATTAAAACGGCATATCCAACAAATTCTATCACTGATAACGATGTAATTTATAATGCCATGGATGATTGGAAGAAAAAGGAAACAAAATTAAAAAGGTCGCGGAAATCGTGACCTTTTTTCTTGCATAATAATTGTATCAAAGATAGATGGAGGAATATGGTATGGATAAATATAAAATTATTAACACATGTCTTGTAGCAATTATTGTTGTTGAAACTGCAATTATTTTCAGTCCGGTATTAACAAAAGGAATCGAATTTATTTTTGGAGTGAATTTATGAATAAAACACGAAGAAAGAAAATCGACGAAATTATTCTTCAGGCAGAAACCTTACAGCTCAGTATTGATGAACTGAAAGAGGAAATTGAGGCAATCAAGGATGAGGAAGAAGAGTATATGGATAATATTCCGGAAAATCTTCAGGGATCCGGTAAATATGCCGCTGCGGAAGAAGCAGTAAATAATCTTGAAGAGGCTATCGATTGGCTGGAAGAAATTTGCACAGATGAACTTACTGGCCTGTTAAGCGAAGCAAAAGTAGAAAATTAGTATATATGGAGGTTTAGATCATGACCAAAATTAATAAAAATGTAGCTATTGTTGTTATTGCAGTACTTAGTTTAATTATCAGTGTATGGGTAATGAGCAGCATTAATGCAGCATTTGGAACCAGTGTAACTACTGCATATGTATTTATCGCCTGGATGATGGTGAATGCGGGACTCATTGGATATGATAAAGTTGTCGGTTTGCAGTAAAATATAATTATAATCAGCAATGTCTGACAGCTCTGCACAGTCTAAAGACTGGCAGGTTCCAAATACTTAACAGCATCACTTAACGACTCTTACATGAATCCGGTTTTCTGATCATTATGATCAGGGGACCGGATTTCTTTATGCAGAACCATGTCTGTTATAGCTGTGGTACACTGACTGGATTTTCGCCGCAAACACTCCGATGAGTGCTTTACGCGGCCGGATCCTGTCGAACCCGTTTGTATGATCAACAGTTGCATTTATAGCGTTCGTAGCTCCGGAGACCGAAGCTCGAAGGATATTTCTTATTCTCTGCAAGAAATATATCCATGCAGGCATCATGTGTTATCAGGAACATAGGGAAGGTGTAGATACATTTCTGTCTGTCGGCAGCCGTACCGGTATCGTTGCTGTTCTTTAGCAGGAACGCCGAATACAGATCTCTCTGTACGTAGTGACTGCCAATGAAACTTCCCCGGCAGGAAAGCTTCTTCCGGACGTAGTCATCCGTTACATGATTGTACTGGCTGGCACGGAAGCTTACGGTATCGATCTTAATTAACTCTCCGCCGCTAGAAGCAAGCCGGCTTTCCAGAATTTTTAGGAATGCCGCAGGTGCGTGGTTGCCTATGGACTTTCCGAACCGCTTCCTGCTCCGGAACCGGCCATCGGCTTTCTTCGTGGCAGACTTCGATCTCCGTGCAAGACCATGGAAAAACATCTTTTCCACGTACACGGTATCTGCCTTCGAGGCAATTTCATTCGCAAGCCGGTGGTGGCTGGCATTTACCGCATCGGCATTCCGGCGCTCCAGAGACTTCTTACGAAACTGAAGTCTCTTGTAATGCTTCGAACGGATCCATTTCTGTGCACCCTTACGGACAGTGCCATCTGGAAGGAAGTTGCCGGGATTCGTGGCACACATGCTCCGGTCCATGGCTCTCTGTATCCGCCTGATCTGCGAGGAACAGTCTTTTGCATCGGAACCGAGCACTGTCAACAGACAGGAATCCTCGGTCACGACAGCCGCCGTGGAAGTTCCGATATCCAGCCCGGCAGTCCCGTGACCAGCCGAATGCTTCACCGGAGGTCTTCCTTCCAGGATCAGCTGTAAATAGTAGTGGTATTTCGTACCCATAGGTTTCCTCCGAATACGGCAGTACTTTACGCGGGATCTTAAAGCCTCCCGGTCATAATCCGTCCGGATCTGCGGCTGGATCACCTGCCAATGCCAATGAAGCCGGCCGTCCTTAAACCGCATGCCAGAAGTATTGGATTTGCCTTCCAGGGAATCAAAATCATCGTATTTCCTGAAATGAATACATTTTCCATTATCAAACAGATACTTCTCTACAGAACGCCATACGGAAGAAGCAATCTTCTGGGCTGTCATGGAATCAATGTACTTCTGATACCGGTGCTGCTGCACGGAAATATACGCATGCAGCTGGTATTCACTGAGCCCATAACCTCGGCGGATATCGGCAAGCCCCTGATTGATGCGGTTCTTATCTTTCTTGGAAAGATTATCTTTTCTGCGGGTTGCAAGTAGTTCACGATACTCCGGATCAAGTATCAACTTCCGAAGCTGTTTCCTGCAGTGTCGCACAAGGACGTTATAGATCTGCTGTCCACACCAGAAAACATGCGCAAGCCACTGATCCTGCTCAGGAGAAGTATTCAGTTTTAATGTCAAAACGTATGATTCCGTCAATTACTTTCCTTTCTGGGATTCAATATACTGCTTTACGGTTTCAAGAGATACGCTGCCGACCGTGGCAATAAATGCGCTTCGCGTCCATAGGCACGGAATGCGTTTTCTGATGGATGGAAATTCTCGGATCAGTTTATAGGAACTGTCTCTTTTAAGATCCGTGACACATTGCATAATGCCGTAGCGTGGATTACAGCTGATCAGTAGATGGACATGGTCCGGCATAACTTCCATTTCCATAATTTCAAACTGGTGGGATTTAGCAGTTTCGAGAAATATTTCTTTTGTGCGCACATCAATGCCATCTACAAATATCTTGCGACGGTATTTGGGACAAAAGATTACATGGTATCTGCATAGATAAACTAAATGTTCTGATGTATTATATTCGTTTTTCATAATAGAATTATAGCATATTTTCTATTGTTTTGCAATAAAAAAGAAAAACGCATTCATCATCACAGTCTAAAGACGGGAGGCTTTCTGCTATGGTACTTGTAAAGGAGAAAATGAAAGCTTCCGGTATTATGCCGGAAACTTTTTATATTTATAATCTGTCATATTAAATATATCAATGAAGAAAGAAGGAGAAAATATGCTTATAGGAATTACAGAAAGAGGAGATGCCGGAGTCGATTTTTCTTGGGAAGATCCCATCAGAAATCACGAAGTCGATGCTGCTGTTCTTATCACAAAATGTATTACACAAAAATTCTTGGAAAAAGTACTGAAACTTCATCAGGAAGGTTATAAAATTATCGTCCATGCTACATGTACGGGATATGGTGGTACGGAACTGGAACCTAATGTTCCTAATTTTACGACCCAGCTCACAATGATAAAAATGTTGCTCGATGACGGATTCCCAGCAGAACAAATTGTTCTTCGCATTGATCCTATTTTTCCAACAGTTAATGGTATGCGGGCGGTCCGCTGTGTATTATTTGGAAGAGATCCAAGAATCCAAAGATGCAGAATCTCAATTTTAGATGAGTATCCTCATGTAAAAGAACGTTTTCGTAACCATGGATGGACACCCATTTATGGAAATTCATTTCAGGCAAGTGATGAACAATTAAAATATGTAGCGGAACAATTAAAAGAATGTGAGGAATTATTTGGCTTTAAGGGACTCATTTTTGAGACATGCGCAGAATCAAAACTTACAAAAATCGCAAAAGAAATCGGGTGTGGTTCATTTATAGAAGAAAGAGGCTGCATATCCGAAAAAGATTTGGAAATTCTAGGTTTTGACAAAACTCTGATTCAGGATATGAAAGAAAATCCACAGAATCGAAAAGGATGCCATTGTTTGGCTTGCAAAAAAGAATTGTTGTCTTATAAACATCCGTGCTCAAATGGGTGTGTGTATTGCTACTGGAAAAATTAGATTGAAACTCCCGGATATTACACCGGGAGTTTTATAATTAATAATCTGACATATTAATATTATCAAAGAAAAAAGGAGAGAATTAATATGGAAAAGCAAAGATATGTTAAGACAAATATAGGAGATATTCCTTTAGAGGACTATCTTGATATTGAAAGCAGGAAATATGGTTTCGAAGACTATGCAGATTTAAAAAGTAACGGATTGAGCCTTGAAATGCCGGAAACATTTATAAAATAAATGGAGATTAATTATGAAAACAAGAAAAGAACTTTTTGAAAAGCTTAGGAAAATAAAAGAAACAGATCGTGTTTTACTGCTTACACATGATGACATGGACGGAGCCGGAGCTGAAATTGTATTAAAAGCATTGCTTCCAGAAGGGCAGGTGTCTGTTAGGCACTTTGATAACGGGAGCATGAGCCAGCAGATATATAAAATCTTACTGGATGATATTGTAGATAAATACGACATGGTTATTGCATGCGATATTTCTACAAGAGAACATGATTCAGAATTTATTAACTCTTTGGCTAATATTGAAAAATTTATCATGCTGGATCACCACCTCACAAGCTTGTATATTAATCAGTATGAGTGGGGTGTAAGTTGTTCGGAAAAACCTCATGATTCGTTTTTGAACTGGTTTTATCAAAATGCTGCAAAAAATTCTGTTAAACATTCTTCAGGAACATCTTTGCTGCTTGATTATATGGAATATTGTAATTTTAAGCTTGATGTATATTCCAGAAATGTTTTGCATCAGATTGCATGTTTTATTTCTGCGTATGATACATGGGATTGGAAAACGTGTTTAAGCGGAAAGCAAATATTCAATGACTATAATTTACTATTTTCTGCATACGGTAACGATGAATTCGTTAAAAGTATGCTGAGCAAAATTGCAGATTATCGTAGTAATGAATGGAATGATTTTGATAAGAGGCTTCTTGCAATTGAAAAAAAGAAAAGAGCCGAACATGTAAGGCGTATAGCGACCAATATACGCTTTGGTTTTTGGGATATTCCGTATAATACTTCTGAGATAAAAGAATATAGCATTGCATATATTGAAGAGTCTAAATACATTTTCGATATCTTCGATTACATGAGAGAAACTTATCCAGAAATTGATTTGTTTATTATCAATTATGGAACCGGTATTTCTATCCGTAGTGATAAGGAAAATATTAACGTAGGCAAGATTGTAAAAACATTTGGTGGAGGCGGCCATAAAGGCTCCGGCGGGTTTAAACTCTCAAAAGAAAAAATCCAGGATTGCATTGAGGAAAGCACAGGAACAAAATTCTTTTTTCAGAATTAGTGTGTTTTTTGAAAAAATATGTCATATTAATAATGAAATAGTACTCTATTTCTAATTCCCCCAACAACATTTGTACTCGAAAACGGCGTTGTTTTTTAGCAGCGTCGTTTTTGCATATAATAAATTTAAAACGATTTTCTGTCATAATATTTTTATATAAATGAGAATAGGAGAAAAATATGGAAATGCTTAACAAGTTTAAATTACACGATAAAGTATTTGTATCCAATCTGGATCTGGAATATGAAAAGAAATTCGGTCGTCAGCGTTATCATAAAAGTTTCTTCGGTGAAGTAACTGAATTGTTAACGAAAAAGGGAATTGCTTATGCAACTGTAAAATTTCCTGGAACACCCAATGGTGTAGAGCAGGAATGGGTTTATACGGAAAGTGAGCTTTCTTTGGCTTCTGATTTGGATAATATGACATTGAAGGAAGTTAAGGAAAAGTACGGGGTAGATATATTTGCAGAACTCTAATATGTATAATATTGCAAATACTTTATATCTGCCTTTTGTCGAAAGAATGCGATATAATACTTCGGTTAATCCGTTAAATAAAGATGTTATAATCCAGAAAACAAACAACGGATATGATGCAGAAATCAAAAATTTGGATCTCAGCTTTCTTAATAATTTATGATATAATCCGTCGTCTCCATGTGTAACGGCGGATTTCTTTTGTCATTTTCTGACATATTAAAAATATCAAAAGATAAGCGGAGAAAGGAGATAAGTTATGCTATCTGATTACAGGATTTTACAAAGAATTGGAAGAGCGGAATCAACCGGCGAACATTACGTGAACCGCTTAGGTCATAGCAAACAAAAGACAGTCTATCGAGAATATCTCATAACGTCAATTGGACAGCTAACAAAAGATGAATGGTTTCAAAAAGCTTATGCCGAAATGGTCAAAGAAAATAAGATGGATTTATATAATAGAATAGTTGATCATTGTTGGAATAATTGTGCATGGCTGCATAACGATAAGGATATTAAGTTTCATGCATTAGAGTGTCTGGTTAATGAGGCATATAAGGCTTGGAACATGGAGGTAAATGATGAAGAATCTTAATTAAGGAAGACCAATATTATATTGGGTGTCTTTATTAATGAAAGGAGTAAATAATGTATCCAGGAATTACAAAATTGGCTGAGTTAATTGTGCTTACTGCAAAAAATGTTTCTGAAAAATCATGGTGTATACAGACAAATATAGGTCCAATTCTCGGCATTGAAGAAACAGACGAATTTTGTGGCGAAATCAATGTGTTGGATGATATTGGTTATCGATATATTGTATTAGGAAATACGAAAAGTAATCTTACTATTATAAGGGACCGAAAAACGAAAAAAGAAGATCATATGTGTTATATGTTTCTGTATTGGGAAAATTGCAAATATCAAGATAATCAGGAAATATGGAAATATAAATGCTTTCCAGAACAAGCAGAAATAGCAAATCGGTTGCAAAAAGTTTATGAATGTGTGCCTCTTATCCCTTTAAACAAACATAATAGTGATAGCGATGAATTCTGGTATGAAAACAGAAATCAAAAATCGCTCGAATATTTATCAAAAGTAGTCAAAAAATATGCCGATGTTATTGCGGCCGATGAAAGATCAGCAGAAGAAATATTTGCGGATAGGCCATATTAGTATATAGTTGTAAATATTTGTGGCAGCTAATTTATAGGAGGATTTAATGAATATTCAAAATATTTCTAAAACAGATAAAAAAGTTGTAGTTGAGTTAAATTCCGATGATCTTATCAATATTTGCAATGCACTATATGCTGTATTTGATAAAGAAAAGGGTAGGTCAAGGTTTTTGCAGCTTTATAGTGATTTAATGATGGCCAGAGATTTATGCCAGTATGGTCATTTGGATGATTTTAGTCTTCAAAGCATTGTAAAATGCCGTAATAGCTCCGAACAAGGATTAGACGGGGTATTATCTGACGATGACATTGATACCTTCAATTCCTATCTGGAGAATAACGATATTCCCGTGGCATTTGGTAATTCTGACTGGTGTGCCGTCTATAAGAAAATCGTTGGTGATCACGGAAAATTTCGGGCCGGAGAAAAAATGAAAAACTGGATGGCCAGAGAGAAATAAAACAATGACTAAAAAAGAATTATTAAAACTAATCGAATCAAGCGTAAATGACATTTTTCTGAAATATCAGCAGGCTAACAACATTGAAAGCGGTGACATTACGCCGCTTCAGTCTTTGAGATTAGATGATCTTCAGGAAAATCTTGCAGATATTATTATCGAAGTTGGAAATAATTAAAAAAATGGAGGAAAATTATGAAACGTACACCGGAAGAAATTAAGAAGCAGACAGAAGCGTGGTTGGATGAGAGATGGCAAATCGCCAATATGGATAACGCAAGACCTCAGGATATGAGTTATTACGATGGAGCTATAGAAGCTCTTGTGTTTGCAGGATATGATTGGGAACGAGACGCACAGGGCAAGCACACGTTATACATGTTTTAAACAAAAAGGATCATACACATTTGTGTATGGTTCTTTCTTTTTATCTGTCATAATAATATAAAATAGCACCTATTATTTTATTTGACAGCAAGGGGGTTTTATGACACAGAAGAAAAGATATTTGCCGTACATGCAGGACAACATGGCATATTCCCTTCAGGAAGAATTAAATTCGCAGCCACATATTCATTCAGCGGCTACACGACATAACCGGGATAAAGAAAAACACATGAATATAGGCTATGTTGTGTTTCTTACTTTTGCTTTACTTTTATGCGCAGTTATACTAATTAACTATATCCATTTACAAGCTTCCGTAATTTCACATATCAATGAAATCACCAGATTAGAAACAGAGTTAAATACTTTAAAACGGAGCAATGATGAAGAAAAGAACCGCTTGGAAAGTAATATAGATTTAGATTATATTCGACAAATAGCAATAGGTGAGCTCGGTATGATTTATGCAAATAAAGATCAAATTATTTTATACAAAACACAGATGCATGATTCTATGCGAAAAAATAATGATTAAAAAGGATAAACAGAATGCACAAAAATTCATGATGTTAATTAGTAGTTTTTCATATATGGAATATAAAAAATAAATGTTATTCTATCAGTGGATCTGCAAAAAACAAACAAGGGAGAAACTCAATGAAAAACAATTCAAAGAAGAAAATGCATTTATTTACTATAGTAAGCGCCATGGTATTTATGCTTGCAACAGTTTTAACCGGCTGCGGAAGTAATACGACCATTAATTTGAATGATTATCTCATAACAAATGTATCAGGATATGACGGATATGGTTATGCTACCGTAACAGTTGACTGGAATCGGCTCGAAAGTGATTATGCTGATAAAATAGAATATACAAAAGCCGGAAAGGAAAATATGGGAGTCCTTGGTGAAGCCATGGAACCTTATGAGCTCCTTTATGATAGCGTTTCTGTTTCTGCTGAAAACAGGACAAGCCTTTCCAATGGTGATGAAGTCGCATATACCTGGAAGGTCCCAGAGGAAATATCTAAGTATCTTACCGTCAATATCAAATACGAGAATGGAACTTTTAAAGCTGATGGTTTAACTGAAGCGGAGAAGGTAGATATATTTGCGGATTTAGATGTTTCTTTTGAAGGAAGTTCTCCAAAAGCATCTCTAGTAGCTGTTTACAATGGATCATATTTAAGTGCTACTGACTTTACCGTTGAAGGGAATACTGAAAATCTCAAAAATGGTGATGAAATCACCATAAAAATTAATGAGGATGCCATCCAGAGCTGCGCAGCAAATTATGGAGTAGTTCCTGCAGAAACAGAAAAGAAATATACTGTCGATGGATTAGATACACTTATCACAAAATTGAATGAAATAGATAATGCAGCGCTGGAACAATTCCAAGCAGAAGCGGCAGATGTTTATGATACCACGAAAAATGATAATTATTATGGCGAAACAACTGTTGAGGGCATGGAATATCTCGGAAGTTGTCTGCTAGTAAAAAAGATGGATAAAGATACGGCGGATAATGGGCTGATTATGGTATATAAAGTGCAGCTTAAAGATACCTATTCTACATTTAGCCAGACAACAGACTATTACTGGTGTGTAGATTATTATAGTCTGGTTCAGAAATCGGATGGAACGTTATCTTATAATAAAGATTTGATCGGCACCCCTAAGAACTGGATCACTGTAAACTCTGATACGGCATTCTGGAATCACTTTGGTTATGCAACGTTGAATGAATTGTATGATAACGAAGTTGCAAAATATGCAGACGATTATGACATCGAATCTAATTTGATTATGGAATAATTTAAATGATAAGAAAGCATCGTTTTCGATGCTTTTTTATTTGCAACAAATTATTGTATTTCTATATTTGCCGCAGGCATAAATTTAATGATAAATTTGCGAAAAAGCTATGGGAAAATAAGTATAGGTTTCCATACATTTATATATTATTTTTCTGACATATTATATACATCAGAGAAAAATGGAGGAGAAGAAATGCTTGTAGGAGATCTTATATATAACGATAATTTTAATTTAACTGCAGATTATGCCATTTATAATTGCGCAGAAGGAAAATTTTGGTATCAAGAAAGGCCTGTCTTTAATTCCAAAACCGATAGAGGAAAACCTAAAGACAAAATATTAGATTTGGAAATCAAATATATCACCGTACAAAATAACGTAATTATCATTGAAGCAAAAAAGAGAGGAAATTAAAATGAAAGATTATTTGGTAACAGTTACAGAGATATATACCCATACATATCACGTAAGAGCAAATTCAGCAGAAGAAGCAGAAGATATTGTAGCTGATAATTCGGATGGCTGTAATGTATATGAGGATTATAATGAATCAACATATAATGCTCGGAAAGCAAACGGAGAAGATCTTTCTCTTTATGAAACCGTCGAAAATCCTGATAAAGAATAGGAAAGTGCTGTCAATAACCCATCACTGAAGTGACGGACTTGTAAAAGCCTGATATTGACTAGTCTAAGTGTTTCGAACACTACGTTACGAGAGAATATAGCAAGATGATAATATCAAACATTTTGAACTGGGTCTGGGTGCAGGCGATGGATAAGGAAGATACCGTTAACGCCCTGATGGAATTACTCGATGGGATCGGTATCGAAAAAGAAGAAATTGAACGGTTTATCAACTGGGATTAATAGGAGGAACGATATGTTAAATCAAAACTGGTTTACATCCGAAAACTTCGTGATGTTCTGCGATTATGCAGAATATCAGCTGTTTTACGACACGGAAACAAAAAATATCTACGAAATCAATGAGAATGTCTTAGATAAGGCTGATACAATAATAAGAGAGTTCACTCCAGAGAATCCGGAATACCGCCGCTTATACCACGCATACGAATCTTTCCTGGATTCATCCAACAATACACTTGCCGGAATATATTCCATCACATTCGCCGCGCAGGTCGATGTTCTTATAAAAGCGAATTCCCCGAAGGAAGCAAGAGAAAAAGCGGAAAAAATGTTTGGTGAATACGATGAGACCACAAACTTCCACTACACATATTTGTCGGACATTATAAACGTTACTGACAAAAACGGAAATGAGGTATAACACATGAGAATTACGAGATATACTACTGAATTAACCGACGATAAGATTACCGCCGTAGTAAAGGAAAATAGCAGCAATTACGAGATCAGTAGCCTGAACTGTCCGGAAAATATCGTCCGGATGATGAGAGATGTTTTTCATGCAGACAGGAAGGCGGAAGAATATGTTTGGCTGATCGCCGCAAACACCAAAATGAAGCCGATCGGTCTATTTGAGTTAACGCATGGCTCTGTCAATGCTTCCCAGTTGGGATCGCGCGAAGTATTCGTCCGTTTATGTCTCTTAGGCGCCTCGTCCTTCGTGGTGGTTCATAATCATCGGGGAAAGGGTATGTTGACATCTTGATTTCATTATGATATATTAG
>ENA-ORUN01000283-ORUN01000283.1-human-gut-metagenome-genome-assembly--contig:-NODE-283-length-63337-cov-11.849262_pt1 | contig 63337 bp, 56 predicted proteins | sample MGYA00242080_ERZ509209 | MGnify/ENA primary metagenome ERZ509209 (study PRJEB26280, sample SAMEA2338786) | human gut metagenome | biome: human gut; feature: human-associated habitat; material: faeces... | reverse complement strand
GTTCTCTTTTGTCAAAGGCTATGGGAGATGAAAAGACAAAACAATGGTTGGAGTATAATCTATCTTTAATACCGGAAAGTATCGAAAAATTGAAAGCTGCTCAAAGTGCTCGTGGCTGTAAGGTACTGAGTGTAACGGATACAATAAATGGATATGATAGCATAACAGAAGAAGTACTGGTAACAGATGAGGTTGATCCGGGAACAGAAAAAGCAAGGAAAGAACTTGAAGAAAGACTCGAGAAAAGGAAAGAGGAAAAGAGAGCAGAGAAAAAGAAAAGAAGTTCAAAAGATTTAGTGTCTGATTCAGATAATGAACTAAGAATATATAGTTTTGATCAAAAGATATAGTGATGCAATTAGCATTTCTATATAAAAAAGCAAGGAAGGAGGGAAACATAATGAAGCTTGGAAAGAAGAATGCAATGGAAACGGGTACATTTATGGCATATGCTTGTTCATGCAATTGCTGGTGTGCTTGTACTTGTAACAACTGCCAGAGTATTGGAAGTGCAAATGGAAAACAGGTAGCATCTAATACTCAGACTTCAACTACGCAAGTTAAAAGCAAAGGTTCTTTATTGCTACTTGCTTAGAACATGAATTATTTCAACAAGGTAGGGCTTTACTGTGTTCAGTAAAGCCCTGTTGCACTATTTACGCAAGGAGAAGTATATATGACTAAATCAAAACCTAATATACATATTTTAGAACTATACAACAGGTATTATATGTATGATGCTGGAACAAACGCTATATTTTCTATTACAAAAGAAATGTGTAGGTTTCTTATGGCTATTTTGAATAGTAATGGAGAAATCGAAGTTGGTGATGAATTAAAAGAAGAAATTGAATATTTAAAAGAATCAGGCTGCCTGAAACCGGTTGATGAAAAAATAGTCGTTGAACATGGGGAAATATCTTTATTGGAAAGTTTATATGAAAATAATTTAAATACCATTATTTTGCAGGTTACACAAAACTGCAACTTGAGATGTCAATATTGTGTTTATTCAGGAAGTTATATAAACAGGGTACATAACAATAAGAGAATGTCAGTCGAAGTTGCTAAGCAGGCTATTGATTTTTTGGTAAAACATTCAGAAAATAGCAAAGAAATATCCATTGGATTTTATGGTGGAGAGCCGTTGCTGGAAGTTCCACTGATAAGAGAAGTGGTAGATTATGCAGAGGGGGTGTTTAGTGGGAAAAAACTTCTTTTTAATATGACGACAAATGCCACTTTATTAAATATCGAAACGGCAAAGTATCTTTATGAGAAAAAATTTAATGTTACAATAAGTTTAGACGGACCAAAAGCAACACATGACAGTAATCGTATATTCGCTAACAGCAATAAAGGGACATTTGATGCGGTAATGCAGAATTTGGAATTGATAAGGAAAGAATTACCGGGATTTATAAAAAATATAGGATTTAATGCTGTGATAGATTTAAAGCAAAATGTGGCTTGCTCAAGTGAATTTTTTTTGAATTATGAAACTGTTAAGGGAATAAATGTGGCTTCAAATTATATAAATCCGATTAGCAAGAAGGATGAAGAGCCGATTAATCCTGAACTAATAGCCATATCATATTATGAAATATTTAAAACATATTTATATGCTTGCAATAAGGAAATTTTTTCGAATTATAAGCCGACTTTATATAGTAGCGAAGTAGCATCGTTGAAGCAAATTGTTAAAGATAGATTTGTCGGATTGCAAACATATCAGGGGAAAATCAGTCCGGGAGGACAATGTCTGCCAGGTATACAGCGTTTCTTTGTTACAGTGGACGGAAAATTTTTTCCATGTGAAAGAGTAGATGAGGAGTCGAGTGAATTATGTATAGGTGATCTAAAAAATGGATTTGATTTAGAAAATGCGAAAAAAATTTTGAATGTGGCGAAGATAACGGAAAAAGAATGCAGGGAATGTTGGTGCTACAAAATGTGTTCTCAATGTGTGGCAAAAGCTGGCGAGAATGGAAAGATAGAAGCTGCCAATCGTTTGAAATGGTGCAAACAATCGAGAGAAAATGCAGAAGAATACATAAAAAATTATATTGTCCTAAAAAATTTTGGCTGTAAATTTGAGGAAGGAGAAGCATAAGAGATGAATGTTGTTATTTATCCATATTCGATTGAACATAGCTATATTAAAGAGTATAAAAAATTATTTAGATACAATATTATCTATTTTATGTGTTATGGTAATATTTTACCGATAAATCATCAAAATGATAATGATGATTACTGTACTTTTACTGATTTGGTGGACGGAAAAATTAGTTTTGATGATTTTGACACTTTTTGCATTATTGACAAAGTTCCAGATGAAAATGAACTATATAAAATAGTGGAATTTGTATGTTCTAATGGAAAAAATATCATATGCGTAGAAGAAGAATATCTTGATCAGATTGAAAAAATTTGCAAGAGGTACAATGTGAAATTGTTGCAATGCAATTATGAAACAATAGAAACACCTGAAAAAAAATGGAACTATGATTCAGAGATAATAGGGATTGATATACCGGTTGTTGCAGTAATGGGAATTGGTCAGAATGTGCAAAAATTTGATTTACAACTGTATCTTAGAAGTAGATTTATTGACAAGGGCTATAAAGTAAGTCAGATAGGGACAAAAAAAATAAGTGGACTGTTTGGTTTACATCCATTGCCAGACTTTTTATTTAATACACAATATTCAGATGTTGATAAAGTGTATGCGTTTAACAGAGTTATGAAGGATGTTTCTATGCAGGAAAAACCAGATGTTATTCTGTTAGGAATTCCAGACTCATTACTTCCATTAAATAATAAGCATCGTTTTAGCTTTGGATTGTATGCGTATGAAATATTTAATGCGGTTCAACCAGATTTTGTCATAACATCGCTGATGGCTAATGATGGATATAATGATGAATTTTATTCTGAAATTTCAAAAATGGCAAAGTATAAATATAATGTAAATATAGATGCTTATTTTGTTTCACAATTCTGTCCGTTGTCTAATTCAATCTGGTCAGAAAAATTGAGTTATGTATATTTGCCGCAGATGGAACTTCCTAAAACAGAGTATAAGGTTTATACAACCAGCGACTTAAATAATGATATTTTATTCAAACAGGCAGAAAAAAAGTTATTATTATATGGAAAATATGAACAGTATTAAAGGAGAAAGTGATGGAAAAGGAAGCAATAGAAAAATGGATTGAAGAATATATTGAAAATACAATCCATATCACAGTGGATAAAAAAATCAGTTTACTTGATCCGAGAAATGGAATGTTACCAAGAGATTTATTACAGCTTTATTTTGCTGTTGAGAGTTATTTTGGAATAAAATTTGAAGAACGAAATGTCATAGATGAAAGATTTGATTATTTATGCAATATGGTTGATGCAATACAGGAAAAATTAAAAAAGATTAGAACTGAGATAAATACCTATGAATAAATTAAAGATTGCAGTATTAGATAATGGTGTAGACGAAAAATTGCTTGCATTATGTGGATTACCCGATATAATTCAGCAGAACAAAGGAAATATCAGTGATGAGGAGGATTTGTTTCTGCATGGGACAAATTGTGCCATGATCATAGGGCTTAATTGTGCCGACGCAGAATTATACAGTTATAAACTGCTTGATAATACAGGAAAAGGAAATGTGGATGATCTGAAATCAGCGTTTGACTGGTGTCTGATGAACAATATAAGACTTGTCAATCTGAGTTTTGGAACTACACATTTTAAGGACAAAGGAATAATTCGGCAGTTGGTAAATCAATATGCCAATAAGGGACTTATCATAATTGCGGCAACTGCTAACAGTGGGTATACGGCTTTCCCGGCATCCTTTTCAAATGTTATCGGAGTAAAAGCAAAAGATACATTTAACATTGATGCGGAAGGTTTGCGGGATAAAGGTGTGGATTTTGCAGCTCCATCGGAACACAAAATCTGGTTTGGAGGAAACGATATAACGCTTCAGAAAAGTAACAGCTATGCGGCACCTTATGTAACAGCAATGGCTGGAAGGTTAATGATGGAACAGTCATGGATCAATAATGTATGGCAGATTAAGAAGCATTTATACCAGAAATTCAGGGGAAAATGTGTACAATATATTCCGGATTGGATAGAAAAAGGATGGATTGCCGGAAAGGTATTAAAGAGTAAGGCAGAGGTTTATTTTGAGGTAGCTGCAAAGGAAGAAGCAGACACTGTAATTTTGTATGATAAAAATGAGTTTAATGAATACAGGGAGAAGCACATTGTGTATCTTGGCAATGAAATAGCAGAGCAGCCGGATACACAGTGCTTTTTCTGGAGCAGAAGAAACAGAAAAGAACAGATCTTATGTTCAAGGATAAAGAAGGAGAGCATCAATATACCTGTCATACTTATAAAAAGTGATAAAGAGCAGGATCAGATATGGTGGCTTACGGAATTAAGAAAGTGTTTTGAAGCAGAGGGCTATAATGCGTATGCTATTTCCACTGAACAGGAGAGCGTATTGTATGATTTAGAATATATCCCTTTTGCTGTTGATGAAGATATAAGTAATAAGATTGGTGATTTCCTGTATTGGCAGACTTATTACAACCAGTCTGATTTGATTATTTGTGGAATACAGGAAAAAGAAAGTATCGGTGTGGAAGCCGATATATTTGTAAGAATAGAAAATGGGAAGAAGCAGACAGGAATACAAATTTATTGCGACAAAATAAAAAAGACGCAGATGTGTTTTGGAACCCTCGGAGAGCAGCAGATAAAGAAAGTATATGATTGTTTGCTTACAATCCTGACGGAGGATGAAGATGAGGAATAAAGAAGCAGTAAAGAAACTGCTGGGGCTGCTAAAGGATTATAGAAAAATAATTGCACTGATTATTGCATGTCTGCTCATTTCAACGGGATTGAATATGTGTATTCCGTTATTAAACCGAGGGATTATGGACTATGGTTTCATAGGCGGAGACAAAGAACTGCTTATAAAACAGGTAATATGCTCATTGCTTATTTATATGATTATAGCAGTTATAGATATTATAAAAGAAAAGAAACGGGTAGATATATCTGCGAATATACAATATTTTTTATCGGAACAGTCGTTTAAGCATCTGATGAAAATAAAAGCGGATTATTTCACCAATAGAAATTATGCGGAAATCCTAAATAACATAAATGTGGATATAGGCAACATGACTTCTATTGCAGATGAGGGTGTGTTTTTTGTTGTCACTCAGGCATTCAGTATGGTAGGTGGAATCATCGGGCTTTTTATCCTGGATTACAGAATGACACTCATGGTACTTCTTTTTATTCCGGTAAAAGCGGTTATTATGAAACATTTTGCAAAGAAGCGAAAAAGAATCATGGACGAGTTTATTACAGAAAGCGAAAAATATGCCGGATGGTTTGGAGATACTGTTGGCGGTGTAAGGGAAGTAAAGCTTTTTGGAATACAGGAAAATAAGAGAGCCGAATTTGCTGACAGACAGCTTTCTGTAATCAATAAACAGAAAAAGATGAATATGCTTGCCCAGTGGAACGGCATAACGGATAACATTATCGTACATCTGCTGACCAGCTTGATATATATTATTGGCGCAAATCTTGTTTTTGATATGCAGCTTTCAGTAGGCAGTGTGTTTGCGTTTATTACATATAGTGCGTATGTGACAGGACCTATTTCAGCAATACTCAATATCGGGTATCTTTTGTCAGGAATTATTCCTTCAACAAAGCGGTATTATGAGTTTATGGCACTTGAAGAAGAAAAGGAAAATGAGGAGGGCATGACCGAGCCTTGCTTCGGTGATCTGGAATTACAGAATCTTTCTTTTTCATATGAAAAGGATAAAGCGGTACTGTCCGATATTAATATTGCTTTTCCAAAGGGAAGTAAAACGGTGCTGATTGGTCGGAATGGTTCGGGAAAAAGTACACTGATAAGTCTGTTGCTGCAATTATACCAACCTACAGGCGGAAAAATAACATTAAATGGTATAGATATTTCGGAGTTTGTTTTGAGAGAATACAGAAATATGGTATCTGTAGTAAGCCAGGAGATCTATCTGTTCAATTCATCTATCAGGGATAATATCTGTATGTATAAAAATATAGATGATAAGTTCATTATGGAAGCCTGTAAAGATAGTGGACTTGCTGATTTTATTTCTGAGGTGTCATTGGATTATGTGGTAGGACAGAATGGGGCAATGCTTTCCGGAGGACAGAAACAGAAAATTGCACTGGCAAGGGCATTGGTGCATAACAGTCCGGTTATTATATTTGATGAAGCCACATCTAATACAGATGTGTATTCTGAACATCAGATTAACGGACTGCTCCATACGAAACTGAAAGAAAAGACGGTCATAATCATTACCCACAAACAGGAGATATTAAAAGAAGCAGATCAGATTATTATGCTGAAAGATGGTGCTGTTGTTGGAAGTGGAGTCTATGATGATTTGTCAAAAGATAATCTGGAATTTAAAAATATGCTGAAAATGGGAGAAAAATATTGAATAATACATTGCCATGAATTGACAGGAGATAGTAAAATCTGCAAAGTATTACACGAAAATGGCAAATGGTTACAGATTGCCAGACACCATAATAATTTCTGATATAATGCGATAAGTCAGAAAGGATGATGGGATTATGGGGAACAGAGAGCATATATATGAAATTATTGCTGGGAATATCAGAAAAGAACGTAAAAGGTTTGGAATGACACAGGCGGAACTTGCAGAGAGGGCAGACATATCGCTGGATACGATAAAAAGTGTGGAAAATGGCAGACGGGCAATGAGCCTTGACACATATCTAAATATCGTACATGCACTGGAATCATCACCGATGGTATTGATGAGCCGGAAACATCCGCAAAAGCATATTGAGCGTTTTGCATTTATGATGAATCGGCGTGACGAAAGAGAAATAGAATTTGCTTTACATATGGTGGAACAGTTATTAAGAGGGCAGGACAACTATCTGAATGAGTAGGAAGGTGGTTGTTCTGCCTTTTTATTATATTCCAACAGGAAAGTAAAGTGAGAAAAAATCGGTGTACAATGTTCCACCTGAAATAGCGGGTTCAGTCACTCTGTCAAAGGTTTCTCTTACGGTACAATACATACAGCTTGAGCAAATACATAAGGTGCCGGAAAAGAGTGAAAGGTGTATTACGATATTGTTAAGAGTGGTGAAAGAATAAATGGACTGCGGACAGCACGAAGGATGACAAGACAGCAGCTTGCTGAGCATATTGGATTGTCAGTGGATGCTCTGCGGAAAATTGAAACTGGTGTAAATGGAGCAAAGATAGATACTCTGGTCAGTATTGCGGATGTGTTTGAGGTATCGTTGGATTATCTTGTAAGTGGAAGTGAAAGAAAAACAGACACAGACAGTCTGCTGGCAGGCTTGAAAGAGAATGAAATACAGTTTATCCGGAATATGGTGTTAAATGCCATTGATAACATGAAACTTCTGATAGAATAAAAATTGGATTGCATTTATACAAAGTGCAATCCGATTTTTTTGTGAAAAATTAAAAAGAGTGCTGCTCCCATGAAAAAGAGTGTGGGTTACTGTAGAAGATGCGTGCTGTCAGCTATACTCTGTGTAGGTTCTGAAAGGAACCATTGAATTTTGATAACTGAATAGGACACGCATATCCCACGAGTTTATATCGCCTTGTATTTGACAGGGTGGCAGAATCCCATTTCGTGCGATGACTATCCTCGGAGCTGTAGTCGATTATGAGAAACGTAACAGCAGGAGCCTTTAAGGATAGGAGCAGAGGGTTGTGCCTACCGGGTTAGCAGCCGGAGGTAATGAGATAATAAGTGCACCTGAATTTCAGCAAAACGCATTTTCAGAGAGTGGCTACTTTCGTAAGTCCAGATGGGCAGGAAACTACGAAGTGTTTGTGGCTGGCAAAGGATATGTTACCCGATACGGGGATGGTTTAAGAGACCGGGAAGATATTATTTTATCTTCCCACACAAGTCGATTTACAGTCACCAGCAGTAAGAAGTAATGGATTTATTAAAAAGTGCAGAGAGTACTGGTAAGTCGGCTTATGTGAGGAGATAAAATGTGTACAGAATATCGAATCAAAATAAAACGAACAGGAGGCTTTATGAGTAGATGTTGTGTGATCTGCGTGGGAAGAAATGCAGACAAAGCCGCAGACAGGATAGAAGCATATGCGAAGAAAGCGGACTTTGAGATTGTAGAAACAATCTTTAAGGATACAAAGTCTGTGGAAAGATTAAGGTATTATATCGAAAATGATGCCATTATCAGCATTCTGGTAAGCAGTATCTATGATATTTTAGCAGATAAGGATGTAGTGAAGGGCATTATGGAGCTTGCAGCGGAGCATGGTATCAGTATCAATGACGAGAGCAGGGGCTATGAACCTGCTCTTATTGCATTTGAGGAGGAGAATGCCTGATAAGCGGAAGTCAAAAATGGTGGAATTTTCATCGGAAACAGTAATATTTGATGAAAAAGGAAACAGAGTGATTGCCTGCCCTACAGAACAGGAAGCTGTTGAATATGTCAGGGAGCAGGAACAGGAAGCTGACAGAGAAGGGTGTGAATATCATGAGTGTAATAAGCCGGGGCGAAAGCCCCGGTGTTACATAGCCGTCAGAATATCTGGCGGTTTTATTTGATTGGAGGGATAGGATGACAGTGGAGCAGTTGGGGAAAATGTCTTCACGGAAAATGGAGGATGTGGATATTAACACATTGGTGGAAGTAAACAGTGTGCGTTATGATGAAAGTTTGTCTACAGAAAAGAAAGTAGAAAAAATGATTGCCAGAACCGGTAATCCATATTTTCGCAGATCCGGCAATAGCAAAATAAAGATTTCCTTTTCAAACAATGGCGAAAATCTGAAAGATAACTATATTGCGATGCTGGTAAATGCATAAAATTATTATAGCTAATGCAAAAATGGGAGTGGAATTTTAAATCTGTTTGTGTTATGATACAGACAAATAAGGACATCTAAACCCGAAAGGGTATCAATTTTATATTGGTGTTTCCATTTCTCTTGATTTGGGACTTCTAACTTAGAAAATCGAAGGAGTGGTGGACATGAATAATTCCAGAAGAATTTACAGAGCAGCCATCTACGTTAGATTATCTAAGGAAGATGGTGATCTTGATGATAAGAGAAAAGCTGAAAGTAACAGTATCTCTAATCAGAAATCCCTAATACTTAATTATTTAAAAGACAAAGAAGATATTGAAGTGGTGTCAGTCCGTGAAGATGATGGCTATTCAGGGGCTTCCTTTGACCGTCCGGCATTCAAGCTAATGATGCAGGATATAAAAGATGGTGCAGTTGACTGTATCGTGGTAAAGGATCTTTCACGATTTGCAAGAGAATATATTGATGCGGGCAGGTACATTGAGCGGATGCTCCCGGCACTTGGAGTACGGTTTATAGCCATCAATGACGGTTATGACAGTGCAGATACACAGGCACAGGGAAATGAGATTATTATTCCGTTCAAGAATCTTATCAATGATGCTTATTGCAGGGATATTTCCATTAAAATCCGAAGCCACCTTGAGACAAAGAGGCAGAACGGAGAATTTGTAGGAAATTACTGTGTGTATGGTTATAAGAAGTCAGAGGCAGACCATAATGTGATTGTCCCGGACGAGTATGCAGGTCATGTTGTGCAGGACATTTTCCGCTGGATCAAGAATGGAATGAGCCTTGATGCCATAAGTGATAAGCTGAATAATCTTGGAATCCTATCCCCTATGGCTTATAAGCTCAGCAGGGGTGAGAATTATAAGACAGCATTTCAGAAGAAAGATGAACTGCTGTGGACTCCTGTTGCCGTAAGGCGTATTGCAGCGAATATTATTTATACGGGAACGCTTGTGCAGGGAAAAATAACAACACCAAACCATAAGGTGAAAACGAAGATATTAAAGCCGCAGGAGAAATGGGCAGTCTGCCACAATAATCACGAGGCACTGGTATCTTTAAGGACTTTCCAGATTGTGCAGCGTCTGTTGTCAGTGGATATGAGAATGGCACCGGGAAAAGATTCTATCTATCTTTTATCCGGAATAGCGGTATGTGTCGACTGTGGAGCACTTATGACACGGAAGGTGTCTACGGTAAATGGGAAAAAGTATGTTTACTATATGTGTTCCAATAACAAGAAGAATAAGAAATGCAGCTCACACAGGATAAAAGAGGCAGTCTTGGAAAACCGTGTATTTGACACTCTGAGGGATATGACGGCAACGCTTCTGGATGCTGATGAGGTCATACAGGAAGCTGGCAGCGGTGCCAATTTCAGAATAGACCAGAAAAAGACAAAAGAGAGGATCAGTGCAAAAGAGAAGGAGATAACCAAATATAATCAGATGCTTGTTTCGCTTTATGAGGATTACAGAGATGGAATCGTTGATAAATCAGACTTTGCGATCATTAAGGAGAGTTTTGAGGTAAAAAGAGCAGAAGCGGAAAAGGCAATCGACAGGCTGCAGAAGGAAGCAGAAAACATTGCTGCCGGGATTGAAAGAGATACCGAGTGGCTGGAAGAAAACAGGAAATGGAAAGCAATGCCTTCTCTTACCCGTAATGTGGTAGTAAGCCTTATAGAATCTGTAAAGGTGTATGAGGGTGGTGATATAGAAATCGTACTCGACTGTGATGATGAAAACAGGAAAATTATTGCAAGAGCCGGGGAACTGGAAAAACAGCAGGATACGGAAAGGCTGGTGGTATAAATGGCAAGAAAGTCAAGAACACAGCCAAAACAGTCAATGGATACACAAAAAGTATTATCAAAAGTGTATAAGACTGCCGTATATGTGAGATTATCGGCGGAAAAAGATGAAACCAGAGACAGGAAAACCCTGATCAATCAGAGAAATTTCATTAAGAACTTTGTGGATCAGCAGATAGATATGGAAATTTATGACATCTATATGGATGATGAAATTTCCGGTACAACATTCGACAGACCGGAGTTTGAGCGTATGATGTCAGACATGAGGGCAGGAAGGATTAACTGCATTGTTGTAAAGGATTTGTCCCGTCTGGGCAGAGATTATGTTGAAACGGGTAATCTGGTAGAGAGGGTATTTCCAATGATGGGTGCCCGCTTTGTGGCGATTACAGATAACTATGATTCTTCCAAGAAAGATGCAGACCTTATGGTTGCTGTCACGAATATTGCCAATGATTTATATGCAAAAGATATTTCAAAGAAAATATATTCCTGTAAGCACGAAGCAATGGAAAAGGGTATCCCGGCAGGCAATGTGGCATATGGTTATAAGGTAGTCCTTGATGAAAATAAAGTCAGGGTGGTGGTTGAGGATAAGGAAGCAGCAGATGTTGTAAGGTGGATTTTTAATGAAGCAGAAAAAGGCATTCTGCAATCCGTGATAGCGGAAAAACTGAATGCAGAGCATATACTTACGCCATCCCAGTACAGAGTAAGAAATAACAAGGAGAAACTGGAAAAGCTGTCCGGGGTTAAGTGGACGGTTGATACATTGTCACAGATTTTAAAGAATGAAGTCTACATTGGAAAATATGTGACAGGTAAAGACAGGGTATGCCTGTACAGACACGAAAAGAGGCATATGACCAGTAAAGACGAGTGGAATGTTTTTGAGAACCATCATACTCCGCTTGTTACAAAGGAACAGTTCTATGCGGTGCAGAAGAACAAAAGAAAGGCACTAAAGCCAGCAAAAAAGCAGACGGTGAATATGCTCAAAGGAAAAATTACCTGCGGATGCTGTGGAAACAGTATCCATATCCATCCTGAGAAACATGCAAAGGTTTATATGTGTACGCATAGAAAAAGATATGGAAGGGATAGGGAAATTGCATATAATAGATATCTGATTTTTGATGATAAGAATCATTTGATTTGGGTATTTTGGCATGAAGGAGTAAAAAATGTTGAAAAAAAATAGAGTTATTGCAAATAGTTTTTTATATTTGTTTATTTGTATTTTTTTTATGGGATGCAAAGGTATTAACAATGATAGTACAGAGGAATATGTGGATTCTTATAGTAAAACAGCTTTGCAACAGGCAGATATCATTATGGATGGCATTCAGTCAGGAAATTGCGAAGAAATAGCAGATATTTTTTGTCCATATATTAAGAAAAATCATCCAGAGCTGCAAACAGATATAAAAACATGGATGAAATATATTGATGGTAATATTATATCTTATGATCCGCCAACAACAGAAAGAGGAGCTTTAAATACCGGTGAATGGGAAGTGGAAATGCTGGTTACGGAAGCGGATATTGATAATGTGAAGACGGATACTGGTAAAACTTACTGCATAGGTATGGGATCATATTCTGTATTTAAAAATCATTCGGATTGTGTAGGGGTGACGGATTTATTAATTCGGGATTTGGATGCAGAAAAAGAGAACAAAGATCATGCACAGGTCAGAGTGGAATATGATGATATATGGGAGATAGAATATGGAGAATGAAATAATTTTCTCGGTGAACAAAAGAAACAGGTTCTATAAAGATGTTTATTGGGAGTGGTAGACGAAAGAACAGCAGGAGAAAAAGTTATGGCGTTTGTGACGATGATTTTTGCATATATGGTAATAGCGGGAATAATTGCATTGGTGATTGCAGGGACAATCAGCACAATTGGGCTTATTGTTTTGATTGTATCGTTGATTCGGCGGCACAGGGCTAAAGTCCGGGGAGAAAAGCCGAAAAAATTTGGTTTAATTGCAGGGTGGATTTTGTTTTTGGTGCCGATTGTGGTGATTGCTGGTTTTATCATATATTGGTTTATTTAATACAAAGGCAAGGTTGTGAAAAAGATGAAAATAGATAATATTATAATCCAAATAATCGGAAATTGGATCGATCAAATGCAGAAAAAAAATTGGCTTTTAGAGGAGGACAGAGAATATTATCAGTATGCCATGGAAGTACGATTAGAAGAAATTTTGACCATTGCAACAGTATTTTTTGTTATTATTTGTATGCGACAATTTGTGAATGGACTGACTTTTCTTGTTTCATTTTTGACTTTGCGAAAAAGAACTGGTGGTTTTCATATGAAGACATTTGAAGCGTGTTATATGGCAACAGTAGGAACATTTGTTGCTGTTATTTTTGTGGCAAAATATGTGCATACATATTCAAAGATTGGGTTTATTTGTACTTGTATAGCGAGTGTATATGTAGTAGTTATAGGTACAGTAAATAATCCTGATATAGATATGAATAATAGTGAATTATCTGTAAGCAAAAAATGTGCCCGAATAGTGCTGACAGTGGAGTTACTAATTGTGATTGTTGGAATGAGGATTAAAAAATGTAAAGAAATAGTTATAATGATATCACTTGCAATTATACTGTGTTCAATACTTATGAAATTTGCGCAATTGAAATATCAGGAAAAGATGTCCTGAGAAAGAGGAACCTTGTCAGACCAGCCGAAAAAAGATATAATGTGTACAAGTGTTCCCCATGGAACCAGATCACGAAAGGCGAGAAAAAAATCATGGCATTTGTACATCTGCATACACATACGGAATATTCATTACTCGATGGTTCCAACAAAATAAAAGAATATGTAAGCCGTGTGAAAGAACTGGGGATGAACAGTGCCGCGATCACTGACCATGGCAATATGTATGGTGTGGTGGAATTTTACAAGACGGCAAAGGCAGCAGATATTAATCCGGTGATTGGCTGTGAGATCTATGTGGCGCCGAATTCCCGGTTTGACCGCGAGACCAGCCATGGCGAGGACCGGTATTACCATCTGATCCTGCTTGCGGAAAACAATACCGGTTATGCGAACCTTATGAAGATCGTCTCCATCGGGTTTACGGAAGGGTATTATTACCGGCCACGTGTGGATTTTGAGACGCTGCAGAAATACCATGAGGGATTGATCTGTCTGTCGGCGTGTCTGGCGGGAGAAGTGCCGCGCTATATTGTGCGTGGATTTTATGAAGAGGCAAAAGGCATTGCAAAAAAATACCAGGACTGTTTTGGAAAAGACAACTATTTCCTGGAATTACAGGATCATGGCATCCCGGATCAGAAGACGGTCAACCAGGGGCTTCTTCGGATCAGTCAGGAACTGGACATTCCCCTTGTCTGCACGAACGATATCCACTATACCTATGAAACGGATGTGGAGGCACACGATGTCCTTCTCTGTATCCAGACCGGTAAAAAGATTACGGATGAAGACCGTATGCGCTACGAGGGCGGACAGTTTTTCGTAAAAAGCGAGGAGCAGATGCGGAGTCTGTTTCCGTATGCAAAAGAAGCTGCAGACAACACGCAGAAAATCGCAGACCGCTGCCATGTCACACTCGAATTTGGCAATTACCAGATTCCAAAATATGCACCGCCGGAAGGCTATGACAGTGCGTGGACATTTCTGGATGCGCTGTGTGAGAAGGGATTTAAGGAAAAATATACGGACAATCCGGCGTACGATGAGACGCAGTGTGCAAAGATCCATGACGATATGGAATACGAGCTTGGCATTATCCAGAAGATGGGATTTGTCGAGTATATCTTAATCGTGTGGGATTACATCAACTGGGCGAAAACACATGACTGCTGGGTCGGACCGGGGCGTGGTTCCGGCGCGGGCAGCCGCGTGTGCTATTGTACCGGTATCACAAACATTGATCCGGTCAAATATAACCTCCTTTTTGAGCGTTTTTTAAATCCGGAACGTGTGTCCATGCCGGATATTGATGTGGATTTTGAGTATGCGGAGCGTTCCCGCGTGATCGAGTACGTCACAGAAAAATATGGAAAGGATTCTGTGACACAGATTACGACCTTTGGTACGATGGCAGCCCGCGGTGTCATCAAGGCAGTTGGAAAAGCACTCGATTTTCCGTATGCGGAGATGGACCGTGTGGCAAAAATGGTGCCGATGGAACTAAACATTACGATTGACCGTGCCCTGCAGGTCAACCCGGAATTCCGCAGCCTCTATGATGGGGATGCACGTATGCACGAACTGATTGACATGGCAAAGCGTCTCGAAGGGCTGCCGAACCACACATCCGTACATGCGGCAGGGGTTGTGATCTATCCGGGAGAGGCGAGCAATTATGTGCCGCTGGGGCGTGCCAGTGACGGAACACCGACGGCAGAGTACAATATGGTACAGCTTGAGGAACTTGGTCTTTTAAAGATGGATTTCTTAGGACTCCGCACGCTTACCGTATTAAAAGATGCCGTCAAAAATGTAAAGGCATCCCAGGGCATCGACATTGACATCGATCATATCGATTTGAATGATAAAAAGGTGCTTGATTTTATCGGAACCGGGCGCACCGAGGGTGTGTTCCAGCTGGAATCTGCGGGCATGCAGAACTTCATGAAAGAGTTAAAACCACAGAATTTCGAGGATATCGTTGCCGGAATTTCCCTGTACCGTCCGGGACCTATGGATTTTATTCCAAACTACATCAGGGGAAAGAATAATGCAGACACCGTTACTTACGTGACGCCGGAATTGCAGCCGATCCTTGAGCCAACGTATGGATGTATCGTTTATCAGGAACAGGTGATGCAGATCGTACAGCAGCTTGCGGGGTATACGATGGGACAGGCGGACAACATCCGCCGCGCCATGAGCAAAAAAAAGCAGTATGTCATCGATGCGGAGCGGCAGAGTTTCGTCTACGGAGATTCAGAGCGCGGCATCAGGGGCTGCGTGGCAAACGGCATTGATGAGAAAGCGGCAAACAGTATTTACGATTCCATGGTGGATTTTGCAAAGTATGCGTTTAACAAATCCCATGCGGCAGCCTATGCGGTCATCAGTGTGCAGACCGCGTGGCTGAAGTTTTACTATCCGGTGGAATTTATGGCAGCACTTATGACGTCCGTGATTGACAATTCGGCAAAAGCCGCGGAGTATCTGCTGCATTGTAAGGAACTCGGTATTTCCGTGCTCCCGCCGGATATCAATGTGGGACAGGGAGAATTCACGGCAGAGGGAAATGCCGTGCGCTATGGTCTGTATGCCATTAAATCCCTGGGACGTCCGGTGATTGACAGCATCATCGGGGAACGCAAAAAAGGTGGTTCATACCGCACCCTGCAGGATTTTATTGAACGTACGGTGCAACGGGACATCAACAAACGTGCGATCGAGAATCTGATCAAGGCAGGTGCCTGTGACGGGCTTGACGGTAACCGGCATCAGATGTCCATTGTCTATACGTCCATGGTAGATGATGTCGTGCGACGGAAAAAGACCGGGCTGGAAGGACAGATGAGCCTGTTTGATTTTGTCGGGGAGGAAGATAAAAAGGACTACGAAGTCCATTATCCGAATGTGGAGGAGTTCCCGAAGGAAGTGCTGCTTGGCTTTGAAAAAGAAGTGCTTGGGATTTATTTAAGCGGGCATCCGCTGGAAGATTACCTTGGTAAAATGAAGAAAAATGTCACGGCAAATGCAGCGGATTTTGTCAGGGAAGAGGAAAGCGGCGCGATTCGTGTGACAGATAATATGCATGTGGTTGTGGGTGGCATGATTGCAGCAAAAACCGTTAAATATACAAGGAATAATCAGGCAATGGCATTTCTGACAGTGGAGGATCTGACCGGTTCTGTGGAAATTATTGTATTCCCAAAAGATTATGAGAGGTACAACCGCTTTTTGAATGATGAGGAGAAGATTTTCGTAGTCGGACACGCAACGGTGGAGGAGGAACAGGACGGAAAAGTGATCTGCGAGCGGATCGTTCCGTTTGACGATACCAGAAAGGAACTCTGGCTGCAGTTTCCGACAAAGAGTGATTTTGCGGAGAAAGAACAGCAGGTGTATGATATTCTCCGGGATTCGGACGGAAATGATGAAGTGGTAATTTATATATCAGATGTCAAAGCATTTAAAAGATTGCCAAGAAACCTTGCGGTTGGTATAAATTCTGTGCTCTTGGCACGTTTGACGGAATTTCTGGGCGAAAAAAATGTAAAAGTTGTGGAAAAAGGCATTGAAAATCGCGCGTAATAAGTATAGAATAAAACAGATTAAAGAATTTCATTTTAATTTTAATAAATGGAGGATTTCACAATGGCGAAAGAGATTAACACAATTGGTGTACTGACCAGTGGAGGAGATGCCCCGGGAATGAACGCTGCAATCCGTGCAGTTGTCCGTCAGGCTTTATCCAAAGGAAAGAAAGTGAAAGGAATCAAGCGTGGATACGCTGGATTATTGAACGAAGAAATTATTGATATGAACGGACAGAGCGTTTCAGATACAATTTCCCGTGGTGGTACTATTTTACAGACTGCCCGTTGTATGGAGTTCACCACACCGGAAGGACAGCAGAAAGGTGCGGAGATCTGTAAGAAGCATGGAATTGATGCAATTGTAGTTATCGGTGGAGATGGTTCTTTCAAGGGCGCACAGAAGCTTGCCGCACTGGGAATCAATACCATTGGGCTTCCTGGAACCATTGATCTGGATATTGCATGTACCGATTATACCATTGGTTTTGACACCGCTGTTAATACAGCCATGGAAGCGATTGACAAGGTCCGTGATACTTCTACATCTCATGAGAGATGCTCAATTATTGAGGTTATGGGTCGTGGAGCCGGACATATCGCATTATGGTGCGGTCTTGCAAACGGTGCTGAGGAGATTCTCCTTCCAGAAAAATATGATTACGATGAGCAGCGTCTGATTGATCAGGTAGTCAACGCAAGAAAGAACGGAAAGCAGCACTATATTATTGTAAATGCTGAGGGTATCGGTCATTCACAGAGCATGGCAAAGCGTATCGAGGAAGCGACAGGTGTTGAGACACGCGCAACGATTCTCGGACATATGCAGCGTGGTGGAAGCCCGACATGTAAGGACCGTGTCTATGCAACCACAATGGGTGCAATGGCAGTTGACCTTCTCTGCGAAGGAAAGAGCAACCGTGTCATTGGACATAAAGGTGGCAAGTTTGTAGATTTCGACATTGATGAAGCTTTGGCTATGAAGAAAGATGTCGATGAGTACATGTACGAAATCTCAAAGACACTGGTATAGTTATTCCTTTTATTGGAGAACATAGTGCGGCAGGGAATTCTCTCTGCCGCATTTTTAGGTTTGAAATCAATGGGATTTTCAAGGAGACGGGCAATGGACAACACCAAGGAAATTCTCACACTGGCAGTAGAAATCGGGGACGCGATGCTGCGGTGCGGAGCAGAAATTTACCGGGTGGAAGATTCTGTGATACGCATATTGGAAGCTTTTGGTCTGGATGATTTTGATGCTTATGTTTTATCCAACGGAATTTTTGCAAGTGCAAATGAGAGCAGGGAGGATGCCTGCAGTGTGGTAAGGTATGTTCCTCTTTCGGCAACCCATCTGGGGAAACTCGCTGCTTTAAATCAGCTGACCCGAGATATCTGTAATCATAAATGTTCGGTTGCAGAGGCATCAGAGCGGGTGAAACAGTGCAAAAAAATTCCGGTTTATGCGAATGCGGTACAGTTACTGGCATGTGGAATCGGTTGTGCAGCGTTTACCTTCATGTTTGGAGGGCATCTGCCGGAAGCACTGTATGCATTTTTTGTAGGGCTGATAGAGCAGCTGGCATTGTTTGTGTGCCGGAAGCGTAAAGTTTCCAGATTTTTAACGAATGTATATGTCAGTCTGCTGATCTCTTTGCTTAGTCTGCCAGCGGCCGCGGGTGTGATACCTGTTTTGCATGACAAAGTGGTGATCGGGGCAATTATGCCGTTAGTACCTGGAATTGCACTGACAACATCCATTCGTGATTTTTATAATGGCGATTATTTGTCCGGAACGATCCATCTGATTGATGCACTTCTTACGGCACTTTGCATTGCAGTGGGCATTGCACTGCCGATTCTGTTGTTGCGATATGGAGGAAACTTACCGGTATGAGTTATGTGCTTCAGTTTTTTATTGCAGCGGTTGCCACGGTTACTTTTGCCATTTTGTTTGCGGCACCGAAAAAGGAACTGGTTTTCTGTGGCGTATCAGGAGGGCTTGCCTGGCTGGTTTATTTTATTTTGTACAGGCAGTCGGGGAATGTGGTTTTGGGCAGTCTGGTGGCAACCTTTGTTTTGACAATTTTAAGTCGTATTCTGGCAGTAGCAAGATGCAATCCTGCCACGATTTATCTGGTATCCGGGATTTTTCCACTGGTTCCGGGAGCCGGTATCTATTATACGGCATATTATCTGATATCCGGAATGCCGGCAAAATGCTCGGCAAAAGGGCTGGAAACTTTTGAGATTGCCCTGGCCATTGTATTTGGGATTATTTTTGGCTTCTCGATTCCGGAAACACTGTTTCATAAAAGGAAACAGTAAGTAATGGGAAAGGATTGTACGGATGATATGATTACAAGCAGTGCAAATCAGCAGATGAAACATCTGTCACAGCTGATGAAAAGGGCGAAAGAACGAAAAAAAGAACAGGTCTTTGTTGTGGAAGGAATAAAGATGTTTCAGGAAGCACCGGCGGATACGGTGGTGTCTGTCTACGTGTCGGAAAGTTTTCTGGAAAAACCGGAACATGAAAAATGCCTGCAGGGATACCGGTATGAGGTCGTGAGTGATGCGGTATTCCGGGAAATTTCGGATACACAGACTCCGCAGGGAATCCTTGCGATTGTCCGCATGCCGAAGTATGATCTGTCCGATCTTTTGCAGGGGGATCACACGCATCTTTTAATTCTTGAGAGCGTGCAGGATCCGGGAAATCTTGGAACGATGGTGCGCACCGGAGAGGGTGCCGGCATCACGGGAATTATAATGAATAAAACGACGGTGGATCTGTTTAACCCGAAAACCATACGCTCGACGATGGGAAGTATCTACCGTGTTCCGTACCTGATCACGGAGCATCTGCCGGATCTGCTTGATGAGCTGCATAAGGAGAATATCAGATTGTATGCGGCACATTTAAAAGGAGATACATATTATGATGCCTTTGATTTTACCGGGGCATGTGGCTTCCTGATTGGAAATGAGGGGAACGGTCTGTCTGATGAAATTGCAGAGTGTGCGGATTGCTATCTGAAGATTCCCATGGAGGGAAAGGTGGAGTCGCTGAATGCAGCCGTTTCTGCAGCACTTTTGATGTATGAATGTAAGAGACAGCGGGGAGAGCACAATGAAAATATGGTTTAAAATCTGGGAAAACACACACTTATTAAAATCGGAAACCATAGAAGATGATACGGAGGATACACGTACACATAAGATTTTTCATGCGCTTGAAGAAGTCTGTCTGAAGTGGGATCTTGGAAAACCGATCTGGTTTGATGCGAATATAGCGGAATTTCAAAGGCATGCGCGAACGAGGTTTGGCAAGGACAATTTTGTGGAGGAAACAGAATTTGATTATCTGGAGATACAGGTGATAGACGAAGATTAAAAAAATATTAAATTTGTTGCTTTCTGCGTACAGAACGTGTTTCTTGTGATATGATAATACCATATGGGAAAGCACGTTAATACATGTGTGAGGTCTGCTTTCGCATTTATGAAAGGAATGTCTGCCATTGTGGCAGGAAAGAGGAGGAATGACATGGGAACATCGCAGATGCTGGGGGAAGATATTGATAGTTGGGAAACTATGATGTTTTTATATAATTCTGCACTGAAAGAGGTGGGAACAAAACTTGAGATTTTAAATGACGAGTTTGTTCATATACATAAGTACAATCCGATTGAATATATTAAGTCGAGGATTAAAACACCGGAAAGTATTGTAAAAAAATTAAAGCGTGACGGATATGAGAGTACGATCGAGAATATGAGAAATTATATTAACGATATTGCAGGAATCCGTATTGTCTGCTCGTTTACTTCGGATATTTACCGTCTTGCAGAGATGATCGGAAAACAGAATGACCTGACCGTGATCTGTGTAAAAGACTATATCAAAAATCCGAAAGTCAGCGGTTACAAGAGTTTTCATATGCACGTGACGGTTCCTATCTTTTTATCGGACCGTGTGGTTGAGACAAAGGTGGAAATCCAGATCCGCACCATTGCAATGGATTTCTGGGCAAGTCTGGAGCACAAGATTTATTATAAATTTGAGGGGCATGCCCCGGAATATATCAGCCGGGATCTGCGTGCCTGTGCAGAAATTGTTTCAAACCTCGATGCAAAGATGCTGCAGCTGAATGAAGCAATTTTAGAAGAAAAGGAAAAAGAGGAACAGAAGAAAAAGGAAGAATAGTTACGAAGAATAAAACTATTACGGAACAGTCGGAAAGAAGGGAATGCTATGGTACCTTCCATTGCACGTCAGAGTGTGATTTTAAAATGTAATATGCAAAAATCCGTGATGCTTGGAAACTACGAATTTTTCTATGCTGCGGGATTGATGAGAAAATTATACAACATAGAGATCCGGACAGATATGGAACCGGAACAGATTCTGGAAGCGATTCTGCAGATGCAGGATAATCTGGCTCCGCAGAGTGAACAGGAAAAATATCTGATACAGATCATAAAGAATTATGAGCCGTCAGCGGATCATGATGCACAGATGGATGAGCTGTTTGCCTGGGGAGAACAGGAACCTGACATGTGGCAGGTCACGACATCGTTCCATCCGGTTATAAGGTAACTATGAGCGATAGTTACCTTATATTTTTGCAATTTTTGTACATACTACAAGTAATTTTAAAAGAAAGATGAGGATGTATGAAATGAGTAAGATGACTCTGGAACAGGAAGAAGTGCGCAATCAGGAGTATAATGAGTATGTCGAACAGATGACACCGAAACATAATCTGTGGGCAAATATGGGAAAAGCCTTTTTGCTGGGGGGAGGTATCTGCCTGTTGGGACAGATTATTTTACAGATTGCAGCCGGGGTATTCGGACTTAAGGCAGAGGATGCCGCTCTTTGGTGCAGTTTACTTCTTGTTCTTCTTTCGGTGATCCTGACGAGCTGTAATGTATATGGGATTCTTGCCAACTGGGGAGGCGCAGGGGCATTGGTTCCGATTACCGGATTTGCAAATGGCGTGTGTGCTTCTGCGGTGGAATTCCAGAAAGAGGGACAGGTATTTGGTATCGGATGCCAGATTTTTAAGATTGCCGGTCCGGTGATTTTGTATGGAATTTTTTCAAGCTGGGTGCTGGGACTTATTTACTGGCTATTTTAAATTCGCTGGTTAACTGCGTGGTCCGGGGCCTTTTGAATTTCTTTAGAGGGAAGGATTTGCGGGGGAGTTGTTTTAGATATAAGGTTTCTCGATGCGACGGAAGAAGGGGGACATTCTCTTTCTACAGAAAAATTTACAAGTTAGCTCTGGCGTTGGTTTCAGGTTCATGAACTAAAGTTTTTCAGTTTACGCAATTCACGGTAGGCTGTGAGTGCCAGAGCAGATTGTAAATTTGTTCTTCCGAAAGAAATGTTCCCCTTCTTCCTGTGGATTGAGGAATTATAAGTAAAAAAATGATGCCCGCAAATCCTGTTCGTGTAGAAAACATAAAGGCACCGGAACTTGCAGTTAAAGGCGCTTCCGAAAGAAAATACTGTCGTGGTATCTATGGCAATAAAATCCATGTAAAAGATACCATTATGGTACCTATATACGAAAAATTTAACATTCAGATACCGGAAAGTCTCTATAGATCAAAAATTGCTTCTCCAGATACCACTTTAGTGAAAAAAGCGGTATCCAGAGAAGCAATTTTTACTATATAGGTGACATTTCAAAATTTTAAGCACTAAAATTTTGGAAAAACGTCACCTTAGACTTTAATTTCTCATCTATAGATACCATGTCTTATCATCAAGTGATTTAACAGGATGCCTTTCAATTATATTTTTTCCAACCAACAGGAAGACGGGGGACATTTCTTTCGGAAGAATAAATTTGCAACTTGTTCTGGCACTCACAGCCTACAGTAAATTGCGTAAACTGAAAAACTTTACTTTATGAACTTGAAATCAACGCCAGAGCTAACTTGCAAATTTTTCTGGAGAAAGAGAATGTCCCTCGTCTTCCGTCATATCGGGAAAACTTATATTTTTTCCCGCGTACTTTTCCTGAATTTGCACATACTACCATAGAAAATAGGTAATCAAAGAGGTGCAGAATGAAAGAAAAACGGGAAATAGTTTATCTGAAGGCAGACCGCAACAGTGTCTGCCATGATCCAAAAATAAAGATACAGGATGTGATGTCTGTACAGTGTGCAGATCCTGCAATCTGTGCCGGAATAAAAAATAAAACACTGTATACATTTAAGAAAAACGATGGCTAGAAAAAAGAAGGAAAAAAGAAAAAACGAATGGAAGTATTTTCGATGCTAAATGTGATCGAACGGATACAGACGGATTACCCAGATGTGGAAATTGTTAGTATCGGGGAACAGGATTTTGTGGTGCAATTGTTAGATGCACCGATGGCACCGAAATGGCTGGAGACGCTTAAAGTTGTTGTGATGGTTGTAGTAATCTTTCTTGGAGCGGCATTTACGATTATGGCATTTAACAATGACGTGTCCGTGGGGGAAGTGTTCGACCGGTTTTATCAGCAGGTGATGGGAAAAGAAAAACCGAAAGTATCAGAAATCGAAATTTTTTACTGTCTGGGACTGGCAGTGGGAATTTTGGTATTTTTTAACCATATCGGAAAGAAAAAAATCACTTCAGATCCGACACCGATTCAGGTTGAGATGCGAAAGTATGAACAGGATGTCGATATGGCGTTTATAGAGAACGCGGGAAGAAAGGGGCATGAACACGATGTTTCTTAGACACATTTTTATGGCGGGCCTTGCGACAGCCTGCGGCATTGCGGTTTCTGCCGGAACGTTTGCGTTTCTTCTGGTGATCGGGGTCATTCCGCGCATGATCAAACGCTGCAATTTTGGAGAACGGATACTGATGGTCGAAAATACGGTTATACTGGGGGTATTGACCGGTGCCGTATTTTCTGTGGTGGAGTGGAAGGCACAGCTGCCGTATCCGTGGCTGGCACATGTCATTTTGGGCGCTTATGGAACTGCAGCGGGAATTTTTGTGGGATGTATTGCGGTGGCACTGGCAGAAATATTAAATACTTTTCCGATCCTGTTCCGGCGTCTGTATATCAACCGTGGACTCAGTGGTGTTATGATTGCCATGGCACTGGGGAAAATGGCTGGTTCTTTTTATTATTTCTTTTTTGGTTACGGGCTTCCAAAATATTGGTAAATCCATATTTTCTAATTGCAATCTTCTTTGTGACTGGCGTATAATAAAAGGTACGATTAGTTTCAGGAGGATTTTAAATGGGCAGATATGCATTGAATATGGAAAAATATGCAGATTTGGCAAGGACTGCATCTGCGGAGGGATGCGTGTTATTGAAAAATGACAACAGTACCCTGCCACTTAAAAAAGGAGATAAAGTTGCTGTATTTGGGCGCATGGCGTTTCATTATTACAAAAGCGGACTTGGCTCGGGCGGACTGGTAAATACACGCTATGTGGTTGGAATCCTTGATGCGCTGCGCGCCTGCAAAGATATTGCGCTGGATGAAGAACTGATTGGGATCTACGAAAAATGGATCAAAGACCATCCATATGACGAAGGTGAGGGATGGGGGCTGGTTCCGTGGTCACAGGAAGAAATGCCCGTGACGGAAGAGATGCTTCAAACCGCATCCGGGGATGATGTGGCACTGGTGATTCTTGGACGTACGGCGGGGGAAGACCAGGACAATACGGACAAGCCGGGCAGTTATAAGTTGACACGGACAGAAGAAGACCTGATCCGTAAAGTGAGCAGTCAATTTTCACGCACGGCCGTTATTTTAAATGTGGGAAATATCATTGATATGAAATGGGTCAGAGAATTTGATCCGGCAGCGGTACTCTATGCATGGCAGGGAGGTCAGGAAGGTGGAAACGGTGTCTGTGATGTACTTATGGGGCGTGTGAATCCGTGCGGAAAACTGACCGATACGATTGCAGAGGATATCAGTGACTATCCATCCACGTCAAATTTCGGGGATTTACAGAAAAACTATTATAAAGAAGATATCTATGTGGGATATCGGTATTTTGAGACATTTGCCAAAGATAAAGTTTTGTATCCGTTTGGATATGGATTGTCGTATACTTCTTTTTCCGTGCAAGCGTCTGCAGAAGAAAAGGACGAGCATACGGTCTGTGTAAAGGCAACAGTGAAAAATACCGGAACAAAACCGGGGAAAGAAGTGCTTGAAGTATATGCCAAAGCCCCACAGGGGGTACTGGATACACCGGTGCGTGTTCTTTGTGGATTTGCAAAGACAAAGGAACTGGCAGCAGGGGAAGAAGAGCATATTACTCTGGAGATTCCGAAAAATACATTTGCCTCCTATGATGACAGTGGTGTAACCGGACACAGGGACTGTTTTGTGCTGCTGGAGGGTACTTATACCATTTATGTGGGAACCGATGTGCGGACGGCACAAAAGGCAGGCAGTTATCCGCAGACGTTTACGGTGATTGAACAGCTTGAGGAAGTCTGTGCACCGCAGAAACCGTTTGCCCGTATGACAAGAAAGCCGGGTGATGTGATCGGATATTCCGATACACCGGAACGGATCTATGGTCCGTATGACCGCGTGGAAAAACCGGCAGAGATTTCACAGACTGGCGATAAAGGCTATCGTCTGGAAGATGTATATGACAAAAAGATTTCCATGGAGACATTTGTGGCACAATTATCGGACGAGGATCTGATTATGCTGTTCCGCGGAGAAGGCATGTGCAGTCCGAAGGTGACTCCGGGTACTGCAGCGGCATTTGCAGGACTGACTCCGTCTTTGAGGAAGTTTAGAATTCCGGCAGAATGTGCATCGGACGGACCATCCGGAATACGTATGGACTGCGGAACAAAGGCGTTTTCCCTTCCGAACGGAACGCTGCTCGGATGTACATTTAACTGTGAATTGGTGCGTCAATTATATGAAATGACAGGGCTTGAACTACGGTTAAACCGTGTAGATACATTGCTCGGACCGGGATTGAATATTCACAGAAATCCGTTGAACGGACGAAACTTTGAGTATATTTCCGAAGATCCGTTTTTAACCGGAAAAATGGGAGCCGCACAGCTGCAGGGACTTAATATTGCAGGTTCCACAGGAACCATCAAACATTTTGCGGCAAACAATCAGGAAACGAAACGACATGAGGCAGATTCGATTATTTCCGTGCGGGCACTGCGGGAAATTTATCTGAAGGGATTTGAAATTGCGGTAAAAGAAGGACCGGCCCGCTCTGTTATGACTACCTATGGCCCGGTCAACGGGGTGTGGACTGCAGGAAGTTATGATCTCAATACCATTGTATTGCGCAAAGACTGGGGATTTTCCGGCATCGTTATGACCGACTGGTGGGCAAAGGCAAACCATGAGGGACAGCCATCGGATCCGCGTATACATGCGGTCATGGCAGCGGCACAGAATGATGTATATATGGTGACTGCAGATGCGCAGGATATGCAGCAGGATGATATGCTCGAAGAATTCCAGAAGGGAAATCTTACGAGAGGACAGCTGCAGAGAAATGCCATCAATATATTGCAGTTTGTACTAAAATCCCCGGCGATGCTTTATGAGATGGATAGGATTTCTCCGGAAGAACTTAAAGACCGGAAGAATGCTGCAAAAGATGATCTGGATGTCTCAAAGATGATGAAATTTGTGGCAGATGAACAGGGAAAAATCTGCATTTCCGGTGACGGCTGGGATACACATCAGGGAAAAGAAATACTTGCGGATCTGGATATGAAAGCCGGAAGTTATGAACTGCAGATGAAAGTGAAATCAAATCTGGATGATCTGGCACAGCTTCCGGTAACGGTATATCTGGATAATATCATCAAAGGAACACTGTCATTTAGGGGATCGAAAGGGCAGTGGGTGACACAGCAGATCCGGTTTGATACATTCGAGGGACATCATTATATGAGGTTATATTTTGGAGCAACCGGACTTACGGTAGATCATATAGCGTTTCAGCTGTCCGGCGGCGCAGACAAGGAGCAGTAAGATATGAATGTTTTAAAGGTAAAAAAGGGAGAAACGCTTGCCAGAAAACAGGACAAGGTGATGGAATGGTATCTGATCCAGGAGGGATCGGTGATCCGGCAGTTTGCATTTGCAGAGATCATTATGCACCGGAATGCAATTGTGGGTATTCTCGAGAACGAATGGTTTGCCTGCGATTATGTGGCAAATGAAGATACGACATTGATTGTGATTCCATGTAAAAATGCACAGGATCTGCGGAAGATTTTGTCCGAACATGAGAATTTCCGCCCGATTTTTTTGCGTACGGCAGTGGAACAGAGGCATCAGGCACTGTGTCTGTATGCCAGTCTGCAGAAAAAATGCATGCTTTTACATAATGCTGCGGAAACGTTGTACAGCGAATACAAAAATCTGTGCAGCGAGAAGCTTCTTGATGAACAGGATTTTCCGCGTATGGAACAGTTTGCAGCTTTAAAAATGCAGCACCGTGCGGAAAACTGGGAGATTGCAAACAGTAACAGTCTGGTCCGGAGTTATCTGAAAGAATATATGCAGCTGATGATCAAAGATGATAGTCTGTGTGTGGGAGCAATCATGGAGGCGGCGGCACAGATGCGCCGTGTGACACAGGGAATCGGCGAGATGGTAAATTATCTGCAGTACAACAGGGATATTTTATTTTCAGATTCCAGAGATGATATTTTTCATCTGTTTTTTGCAATGGCAGTCCAGCAGTCGCAGAAAAAGCAGGACATTTCCGAGATCAAAAAGCGTCTGTTAAATATGGTGGATGTCATGACAAAGCTTGATGTATACGACAAAAAGCAGATGGCGGAGGCACATGAGCTCTGCGAGAATTACGACTTTACCAAGGAGTCCGAAGGACGTATCAATATTATGCGCGAGGATTGTATTGCACATATTATGGAGTATGCAGGATATGGCAGCGATATGATCAGGGATTTCCACAGCATTGTGCAGCAGTACCGGGAGCTGCCGGATATGATGTCTACAGACAATGAGGCGAGACAGCTGCGCAGGGAAATCACAAAGGTCTTTTACGATATTTATACCAAGGCGTTTATGAGATCAGTTGAGGAACTGGTCAAGCCGTCACCGATCATGATGATGTTTTTCAATTTTGGGTTTATGGATGCGGAGGTGCTGGGGGAAACTAACACAAATGCACTGTATAATCTGACGGATTCGCTTGGATTGTTTCACTCTGCAAATGTCTATACGGTTTATGACTGGCTGGTACAGATTTATCAGGGAAAGAAAGAACCGTCCCGCAATGAATTTGACCAGGATTTCAATGCATTTCTGCTGGAAGAAAAGAGAACTGGGAATATTACGGAAGCGCAGATGCAACAGTATAAAAATGACAGCAGGCAGAAAGTACAGTTTGAGATCCGCAATATGTTTACCTCCGGAAACCGTGTGACCTATGGCCGTGTGACTACATTCTGTCCGGTTCTGATGGAAGAGGATTTCATCAACACCGTGGAAAAGATGGCAGTTACCGCAGAAAAAATTGCCGATGCCATCAATAAGGTGCGCTGTGTGGATTATTCTGCACTCTATCATGATGTCATGTTTTCCGATCCGGATCGCGGAATCAATCAGGAATGGATCAAAAAGGAGATTCTGCCGGATGTGATTCTGATGCCAAATGCCGGAACCCGTACCCTGATGTGGCAGGAGACATCCGGTGCCAAGATTGATACACCGGCGCGTTTCCTGTTTCCGATTTTTTCCGCAGTGGATCTCGATGATCAGATGGTGGAATGTATCGGCCGATACCGCTGGGAGATCTGCAGACGTGTGCAGGGTGTATACTGGAACGATATCCGGGAGAAATCGCTTACGGCGGAGTACTGTGATTTTATTCAGTATTATCGCAAAAATTCAGATCTTTCTGCAGATGCAAAGGAAAAGATCAAGACTGCATTGTCCCGTGCGCGCAACAGTTACCGTGAGGTATTTGTCAAGGATTATCAGGCATGGATGAAGTATGAATCACAGGGAAGTTTCCGACTGAATAAGGTGGCAAGGGATATTCTGGTAAGGTATTGTCCGTTTGCAAAGGATATCCGCCAGGGACTGGCCACCAATCCACAGTACCAGAATGCATTTCACCGGCTGGATGCGGAAAACAGAAAGAAACTGCAGCGGTTCCGTTCTGTTTACGATAAATATGAGGCTGCCGGCGGAGAGATCACACCGGAACTGAAAGAAAATCTGCGGTTTTATCAGATGTAGGAACGGATATGGAATATATAGCTTATGTAGAGACCCCGTATAAAGAAAAATTTGGAATTCCCAGACAGAGTGGGCTGGCGGAGAGTACCTGTGGGGAAATTATTTTCACACCGAAATTCCGGAATCCGGATGCAGTGCGTGGAATCGAAGAGTTTTCCCACCTGTGGCTTCTCTGGGAGTTTTCCAGGGCAAAGCAGGATACCTTTCATGCAACGGTAGCACCTCCCCGTCTGGGAGGAAAAGAAAAACGGGGCGTGTTTGCCACGCGTTCCCCCTTCCGCCCGAATTCGATCGGTCTTTCGTGCGTGAAACTTGAAAAAGTGCGCATCGATCAGAAGCTTGGACCGGTTCTTACGGTTTCCGGGCTGGATCTGCTTGATCACACACCGCTTTTTGATATCAAACCGTATCTGCCGTATGTGGATGCTCATCCGGAGGCAAAAAACGGTTTTGCGGAAGAATTCCGGGAGTTTCAGATACCGGTAGTATTTCCGGAGGAATTGCAGGCACAGATTCCGGAACATCTGCGAGGACCGCTTCTTGAGGTTCTTGCACAGGACCCCAGGGCGGCATACAACAAAAAGCCGGATTATATCTATGGGATGGCATTTGATGATTATGACATCCGGTTTATGGTGGCAGAGGGAATCCTGACGGTAAAAGAGGTCACAAGGCGCACGCAGGAATGGAAAAAAGTCAAGTGAGAGTTGCGCTTGCACGGGGAAAGCCTTATAATAGAAACGTCAAAAGTCAAAAACGCGAAGAAATTCGTGTAGTAGTGAGGTAAGAGGATGAAAGAGTTAAAAGAGTACATTCGCAGTATCCCGGATTTCCCGGAGAAGGGAATTATTTTCCGTGATGTCACAAGTGTACTGCAGGATGCAGATGCACTGAAGCTTTCCATTGATGAACTGGCGAAACGCTTGGAGGGCGTTGATTTTGATGTGATCGCCGGAGCAGAATCCAGAGGCTTTATCTTTGGAGCACCACTTGCTTATGTCATGCATAAGCCGTTTGTACCGATTCGTAAAAAAGGAAAACTGCCGTGTGAGACAGTTGAAAAAACATATGATCTAGAGTATGGTACGGCAACGATTGAAATGCATAAAGATGCCGTTAAAAAAGGAGAAAAGGTTGTACTTTTGGATGATCTGATTGCAACCGGCGGAACCATGAAAGCTGCTGCGGAGCTGGTAGAGGAACTTGGCGGTGAAGTGGTAAAGATGCTGTTTCTCATAGAGTTAAGCGATCTTAACGGACGGGAAGTTTTAAAGGACTATGACGTGGACTCTGTTGTACAGTTCGAAGGCAAATAATCGAATAAAAAAGAAAATTCTGCACATACTGTATCAAAAACAAAGTAAGGAGAGACAGTATGGATCAGCAGGTTGGATCAGGGAGTCTTTGCTTTGCAAAGGCTCCTTTTATTATTGGAACAGCATCTGTGGTTGGAACCAAAGAGGGGGAAGGCCCCCTGGCAGATGCATTTGACTGTATCGGACCGGATGATAAATTTGGTCAGCAGACATGGGAGGCCGCAGAGAGCAGTCTGCAGAAAGAAGCATTGACGCTTGCCCTCGGGAAAGCAGATCAAAAGCCGGAAGATATGAGGTATCTGTTTGCCGGAGATCTGCTTGGACAGCTGATTGCCTCATCATTTGGATTAAAAACGTTTGAAATTCCACTGTTTGGACTGTACGGGGCATGTTCCACATGTGGAGAAGCGCTGGCACTTTCTGCAATGACGGTAGCGGCCGGATATGCGGATCGCGTGGCTGCAGTCACTTCGAGCCATTTTGCCAGTGCGGAAAAACAGTTCCGTTTTCCGCTGGAATACGCAAATCAGCGTCCGGTAAGTGCCACATGGACAGTGACCGGAGGCGGTGCATTTATTCTGTCAAAGGATGCGAAGCAGCCGCTGGCAAAGGTGGCGGGAGTCACAACCGGAAAGATTGTAGATTACGGAATCAAAGATTCCATGAATATGGGAGCTGTGATGGCACCGGCTGCCGCTGAGCTGATTGCGCAGAATCTTACGGATTTTAAACGAAAACCCGAAGATTATGACCGGATTATCACGGGAGACCTGGGAGAAGTCGGTCAGCAGATTCTGTTTGATCTGCTGCTGAAAAAAGGCATGGATATCCGCAAGCAGCATGAGGATTGTGGCATGTTAATTTTTGATTCACAGACACAGGGAACCGGTTCCGGAGGATCGGGATGCGGATGTGCAGCCTCGGTGCTGAGTGCGCATTTCCTGCCAAAGCTGGCAAGCGGGGAATTGAAAAGAATACTCTTTGTGCCGACAGGCGCACTGCTTTCTACGGTCAGTTTCAATGAAGGACAGACAATACCGGGGATTGCACACGGTGTTGTGCTGGAAAGCTGTGTTTCATCCGCAAAAAAGGAGGGATAAGGATATGCAGTATGTAATTGCATTTGTAACAGGGGGAATGATCTGTGCACTGTCACAGATCCTGATGGAAAAAACAAAAATGCTTCCGGGACGTATCATGGTTCTTTTGGTCTGCCTTGGGGCCATCCTTGGATTTGTGGGGATCTATGAGCCGTTTTCCCAATGGGCGCAGGCGGGCGCGAATGTGCCGCTTCTGGGATTTGGAAACAATCTCTGGAAGGGTGTCAAAGAGATGGTGGACAAGAAAGGATTTATCGGTATTTTTCTGGGCGGCTTTAAAAACTGTGCGGCAGGGCTTTCCGCAGCACTCGTTTTTTCTTATATTGCCTCCCTGCTCTGCCAGCCAAAGATGAAAAAGCACTAGCAAATCTGGAAAATTCTGTTGTATAATAAATGGGAATTTTGCACACACTAGCTCTGTAGATCAAATAAAAGGAGATATGTGTGATGAAAAAATTAAAAGTTCTGATGATGGGCGGAATGCTTGCAGCAGGGATCTGTCTGTTTGCGGCCTGTGGTACAGCAAATGATGACGGAACGAACAATGGTGTAAACGATACTTCCAATACACAGGTTACTACACAGGAAAATATTCCGGGAACGGACAATACGACTGGAAATGGTACAACAGACAATAATACGGATGCCGGAAATTCCAAAAACGATGGCAATGTCGGAAAAGATATCGGGGATGTGGGAAAAGATGTCGTGGATGGTGTGAAAGATGCCGGTGATGCTGTGGCAGATGGCGTGGATGATGCAATTGACGCGGTAGATCCGGATGCAGACACAAACAATGGCGGTAAGACCAATACCGGACGTTAGACAGGATTACCTATGAAAAAAGAAACTTACGTTAAAATGACCCAGCCGTTTCGGGATGACCCGAAACGTGCGCGGGCGTTACATAGAGCAAATAAAATATTGACGGTTGTGATTTTTGTGGCATATCCATGCCTGCTTCTGTGGCTGCTGTGGCAGAAGGATATGCGGCTATATAAAGCCATCTGTGTGCCGCTGGACGGATTTATTATTGTGACGGTTGTGCGGACCTGGATCAACCGGAAACGGCCGTATGAAATATTTGAACTGCCATCTGTGATTCCAAAAGATACGAAAGGACATTCCTGGCCGAGCCGGCATGTGTTTTCCTCGGCAGTGATTGCGTTTACGTTCTGGTTTGTGTGCCCGGCTGCGGGGATTGTATTTTTGCTTATGACAGTTGCCATTGCATGGATTCGGGTAGTTTCCGGAGTGCACTTTATCAGTGATGTAGTGGCGGGATTTCTTTTTGCTGCGTTTTTTTCTTTGTTTTTTTAGTGTGGTTTTCACCGGCTATGCCGGAAAAATTACTGGCTTTCTTTCCGGAACTGGCGCGGTGTCATGCTGTATTTTTGTTTGAACACCCGGTTAAAATAGGAAAGATTTTCAAAACCGGATTCTGCCGCAATATCCAGAATGGAGGAGTCGGAAGTTGTCAGCAGACGCGAGGCGATTGTCAGGCGGTAGTCCCGCAGATAGTCCACGAAAGACGTTCCCATAGTTTCTTTGAAATACCGCATAAAATGAGATTCGGAAAAATCAACGGTTGCCGCGATGTCGGCAATCGTTATTTTTTGCATGTAATTATTTTCAATGTATTTTAAAACAATTTTCATTTTATCAAGCGTTTTGCGGTTACTGCCTGTCGTTAAGTTCCGGCAGCGGTTGTCTAAAATAAAGAAAAACTGGTACAACTGACTTTTGATGTACAGTTCATAGCCCTGTGGTTTGGTCTTACTGATCTCGTCGCAGGCATCAATTGGCATGATGACATCCGTGTAATAAGGATAGACAGGGGTGAAGATGGTTGGAACCGTGACTTTTCCGCTCATAAGAGGAAGAAGAAAATCGGTGGCAGTCACATCGTTCTGCCGTGGAATCAGCATACTCGGATTAAAGATGATATTTTCATATTCCATGAAGGCATCTTCCAGCTGGTCAATGGAGTGGAGCTGTCCCGGAAGAATAAGAACCAGGGTCGGACCTTTTACTTTGTATTCCCGGAAATCTACCGTAATGCGTCCCATCCCCTTTTTGATGTAGATCAGTTCCAGTTCATCGTGCCAGTGCAGCGGTACACGCGGAAAATCCAGTGGGATCGAGCATAGATATGTATTATAAGGGAAGATGATATCCCCATGTGTGATGGTTTCGTGATAATTTTCATATTCAAGTATATTCATATCTTTATTTTAGCAGAATTGTCCTATGACTGTAAAGGACAAAAACGACAGAAAACGCATGAAACAGGCGAAAACACAGGATATGCAGGCACTGTGGAAATGTACCAAGACAGGTGGCACGAAATTGGTGAAATTTAACAGCTGGGGGTTATTTGAATATGAAAAATGATAGAATAGTATCAGTTTTTGCTTGAATACGACAAGAAATCAGCAGGAAAAAATCATATACTAAGTACATCAAAACAACACGAAATCTTGTGGGAGGGAAAACACATGACTTTAGCAAAAGCAGTATCTATGAAATATAACAAGACCATCGAGAAGTGCTCAAACGAGGAAATTTACTATGCACTCCTTGATATGACCAAGCAGATGGCAGAGGACAAGGTCAGCAACGAAGGAAAGAAGAAGCTGTATTACATTTCTGCAGAGTTCTTAATCGGAAAGCTTTTATCCAACAACCTGATCAATCTTGGTATTTATGACAGCGTGAAGTCCGAGCTTGAGGCATCTGGAAAGAACATCGGAGAGATCGAGGAAATCGAGCTTGAGCCTTCACTCGGAAATGGTGGGCTTGGACGTCTGGCAGCCTGCTTCGTAGATTCTATTGCAACACTTGGATTAAACGGTGATGGTGTTGGATTAAATTATCACTACGGATTGTTCAAACAGGTATTTGACCACAATTTACAGAAAGAGACTCCAAACCCATGGATTACACCAGATAGCTGGCTGACAAAGACAGATGTCACTTATCCGGTACAGTTCGGTGGATTTACCGTACAGTCCAGATTATATAACATTGATGTCGTTGGTTATAACAACCGTACTACAAAGCTGCGTCTGTTCGATATCGAGACTGTTGATGAGAGCATTGTCGGAGATACGATCGATTTCAACAAAGATGACATTGCAAAGAACCTGACACTGTTCTTATATCCGGATGATTCTGATGACAAGGGACGTCTTCTTCGTGTTTACCAGCAGTATTTTATGGTAAGCAATGCTGCAAGACTGATTCTTGACGAGGCAGTAGAGAAGGGATCAAACTTACATGACCTGGCAGATTATGCAACCGTTCAGATCAATGATACCCATCCATCCATGGTAATTCCGGAGCTGATCCGTCTGTTACAGGAGAGAGGCATCCTGATGGATGAGGCAGTTTCCATCGTATCTAAGGTATGTGCATACACCAACCATACGATTCTTGCAGAGGCACTTGAGAAATGGCCAATCGGTTTCCTGGATAAGGCAGTTCCACAGCTTATGCCAATTATCCGCGAGCTGGACAACCGTGTACGTGCAAAAGTTTCCGATGAGAGCACCTACATCATCAAGGACGGACTGGTACACATGGCACACATGGATATCCATTATGGATACAGTGTCAACGGTGTTGCATACCTGCACACAGAAATCTTAAAGAATAGTGAGTTAAATAACTTCTACAAGCTTTATCCGGAGAAGTTCAACAATAAGACCAACGGTATTACCTTCCGTCGCTGGCTCATGTCCTGCAATCCAGAGCTTTCCGCAATGATCACAGACTTGATCGGTGAGGGCTGGAAGAAGGATGCCAACGAGTTAGAGAAACTGGGCAATTTCGTCAATGATGATGCGGTACTGGATCGTCTCCTTGCAGTAAAGGCTGGCAAGAAAGCAGATCTGAAGAATTATCTGAAGATGAAACAGGGATTTGAGATTGATGAGAATTCCATCTATGATATTCAGGTAAAGAGACTGCATGAGTACAAGAGACAGCAGATGAATGCACTCTATGTCATCCATAAATATTTCGAGATCAAGGAAGGAAAGAAGCCGGCAACTCCGATCACGGTATTCTTCGGAGCAAAGGCAGCACCGGCTTACATTATTGCAAAGGATATCATTCATCTGATCCTCTGTTTACAGCAGATCATCAACAATGATCCGGAAGTCAGCCCATACTTAAAGGTATTTATGGTAGAAAACTACAACGTAACCATGGCTGAGAAGATGATTCCTGCATGTGATATCTCCGAGCAGATTTCCCTGGCTTCCAAGGAAGCATCCGGAACCGGTAACATGAAGTTTATGTTAAACGGTGCACTGACACTTGGAACCATGGACGGTGCAAACGTAGAGATCGCAGAGCTTGTTGGAAACGAGAACATCTTTACCTTTGGTGAGGATTCCCAGACCGTTATCGACCGTTATGACAGAGGCGATTACAACTCCAGAAGCTACTATGAGAAGGATTCTGAGTTAAAGAAGGCCGTAGATTTCATCGTAAGCGATACGGTAAAGGCCGTTGGATGCAGCGAGAACTTAGAGCGTCTGTACAATGAGCTGTTAAACAAAGACTGGTTTATGACATTCCCGGATTTCGAGGATTACATTGCAACCAGAGAGAAAGCGTATGCAGCATATACCGATCGTAAAGACTGGGCAAAGAAAGCACTGATCAACATCAGCAAGGCTGGATTCTTCTCCTCTGACAGAACCATCGATCAGTACAACAAAGAAATCTGGAAATTATCTTAATTGAATATAGGAATACAAATAAATTGTTATTCTCCTCCTTAGATGGGAACCGGACGGATGGTCCGGTTCCTTTTTTAGCATTTTTGGGATTGTTAAAATTTGCAAAAACAATACAAATGTATTGAAATAGAAATGATTTAGCATTATAATAAAGAAAATGAATGGAAGTGGAGGTGCTGAATATGGCTAGTACAATTCAAGTCAGGGTAGAAGATGAGTTAAAGAATAAATCAGATGCATTATTTAAAGATCTGGGTACAGACACAACAACAGCAATCAGAATGTTTTTAACACAGGCTGTTGCTACAAATGGATTTCCTTTTGAAATCAAAAGACAGGCAGAAACAAATCCATATGCACCGATGACTGAGAAAGAGATGCTTGCAAAATTGAAAAAGTCCAGAGAGCAGGGGAAGTTCAGAGATGCAGATGATGTGATTTCTGATATGAGGTCAAAGTATGGACTATAAGATTGTTTTATCAAGGGGTGCGGAGGAGGATCTTGACGGATTCGTTGCATATCTTTTGTTTGAAAAGAAAAGTGAACAGGCTGCAAGAAATTTATTAAACGATTTTGAGGCAACAAAGACAAGTTTGTCAAATGTTGCCGGAAGTCTGAAACTCTGTGATAATCCCAAACTAAGAGAGTTAGGATACTACAGAATCAATTTCCTATCGCATCGATATTTTATGTTGTATCGTATTGAAAACGATACAGTTTATGTGGATAATATTTTTCATGAATTGCAAGATTATGAGAATAAATTAAATTAAATATTTAAAAATTCCTATCTATGGGGTATCTTTTAATTTTGAATATTATTTAGGAGATTACTCAAATAGGTAGGATTTTTTTATGGAAAAGAATCCAATTGCTGAATGTAATAAGATTCAAAAGAAATATTATCCAGAGTTGTTTGCCAAATTTTCTGGGGGTGAATGATCCTCGAAATCAGAGTTATATAGATTATCCAGTCAGGGTCATGCTGGGAACCATGTACTACAAATGCATAGGTGGAATTTCAAAAAGACTGCTTCTGTATCAATGACCGCTATGGAAGAGTTTTGTATATGCAGGACTATGCCAGTTATGTAAAAGATGACATGATTTCCGAGCTCTGTGATCTGAGCCGGGATCTGATGTTATCCATTGATATCCTGCCCGTACCAACGGATGAGGCAGTGCGGTTTTTATCATACTGATTTTAATTGTAGTATTATCGGCGGAGCTGCTTTTATGGGGAATTCCCAGAGCGCAGAGCCTCTAAGTGCAGAAGTACTGGCACATACCCCGACGATCCAGAGGTATGCCAGCGAATATGGAATTCCGGAGTATGTTGCGGTGATATAGGCAATCATGATGCAGGAAAGCGGAGGAAGGGGAACAGATCCCATGCAGTCCAGTGAGAGCCCTTATAATACCGAGTATCCCAATAGTCTGGGAGCAATTCAGGATGCAGACTATTCCATCAAGATGGGAATTCAGTATTATGCAGACTGTATCCTGGAGCATCCCAACAGCAGGAAGTATTATCTTTTTTGACTGGGATCATGATGGTGTTAGTGACCATGTGGGAATCGTGGAAAGCTGTGATGGAACGACAGTCTATACGGTAGAAGGAAACTCCGGAGATGCGGTTAAGGAGAATAGTTATACGGTTCATTCAGCATCTATTATGGGATATGGAATTGTTTCAGGGATGTGAGAGTCTATATCGTAGAGGCAAAAGCATATGAGAGAATTAGTTCTTTAGTTTCGGCACATCAGCCACTACTTCATATTTCAGTGTAATATGCTGGTTCATTATTTGCTTACGTGCATATTCTGCCACAGGCAGATTTGCTGTTTGGGCATTTTCTGTGACAATATCATATTCCATATCGTTGAGACAGAGCATGATGTGATGGTTTCGTTTTAGTTCCTTCTGTTTTTGTATTAGTGAAAGGATAGAGTTGAGATAATACTGCTTTAGAAGTAAAATAGATGGTATCCTATAGACAGGATAAAATTTAAAATTATAGGGTTTGTTTTTGAAAATGGTGCAAATAAGCACTTTATAACAGGAGATAGATATTTATGAAATATATTTTATTAGTTGAGGATGACCTGAGTTTAATAAGCGGATTGTCTTTTGCAGTGAAAAAAGCGGGATATGGACTGGATATTGCACACACCAAAAGTGAAGCGGATGAGATATGGGAGGATGGAAAATACGATTTAGTGATTTTGGACGTATCTCTGCCGGATGGTTCTGGATTTGATATATGTAAAAGCATCCGGGAAATATCGAAAGTACCGATTATGTTCTTGACTGCAAGGGATGAAGAAACAGATGTTATCATGGGACTGGACATCGGCGGTGATGATTATATTACGAAGCCGTTCAAACTGGCTGTGTTCATGTCGAGAATCAATGCCCTGATCCGTAGAAGTGATAACTTTAATCAGGCAGAGGTGGAGTTGAGTTCCGGTGGTATTACTATCCAGCTCTTAAAGCGAGAGGTATATAAGAATAATGAGAAAATCGACTTGACAGCGAATGAATATAAACTTCTGTGCCTGTTGATGGAAAACTCAGGACAGGTACTTTCTCCGGAACAGATTTTGGGGAAACTCTGGGACTGCAACGAAGATTATGTGGACAGCAATACACTGACGGTCTACATCCGCAGGTTGCGTACCAAAATTGAGGATAATCCGGGAAAACCAGAACGGATTGTGACGGTACGCCGCATGGGTTATAAATGGAATTCGCTGGAGTGAGGTGAAGTGTAAGTGAAGATACTGGTAAACAAGAAAATCAAGAGTCTATTCTGTAAAATAACGGCTTGTATCATGCTGTTTACCTTGATGGCTACGCTGCTTACTATTTTTGAGATAAGACCTACGGTGTTAGTTATCTTCTTGTGCATGATTGGAATGGGAATTGCTATTGTCGTTTTCTGCTATGGTTATTTTAAGGAACAGAACGAGATTATGGAAACAGCGGTGGCGCAGATTACAGAATATATTTCCGGAAACCATAAGGCCCGCATTGACTGTGATGAGGAAGGAGAGGTGTATCGTTTTTTCCATGAGGTAAATTCTTTGGCGGCTATTCTAAATGCACATATAGAGCAGGAACGCAGATCAAAACAATTTTTAAAAAATACGATATCTGATATTTCCCATCAGTTAAAGACGCCACTGGCTGCATTAAATATCTACAATGGACTTTTGCAGGATGAGACCGCTGATATGCCAGAAATTCAAGAGTTCGCATTGTTATCAGAGAAAGAACTTGATCGAATAGATACACTGGTGCAGAATCTTTTGAAGATTACAAAGCTGGACGCAGGCTCTATTGTGTTGGAGAAAAAGCCAGAAAATGTGGCAGAGATGATGAAGGATGTAGAACTACATTTTGCGTATCGTGTTGAGCAGGAGCAAAAAGAATTGTTACTATCTGGAAGAGAAGATGTTTTGCTGTGTTGCGACCGTGACTGGATGCTGGAGACGGTGGATAATATTGTAAAAAATGCATTGGATCATACAGAAAACGGAGATACCGTGGAGATCAAGTGGCAGAAGTCTGCTTCGATGGTTCGGATTCAGATAAAAGATAATGGATGTGGTATCCATCCAGAAGATATTCACCACATTTTCAAACGGTTTTACCGGAGTCGTTTTTCTAAGGATAAGCAGGGATTAGGGCTTGGTCTTCCTCTTGCAAAGATGATTATTGAAGCACATAACGGTACGATAGAGGTAACTAGTGAACTTCAAAAAGGAACCACGTTTACACTCAATTTCTTAAATCCTACAAAATTGTAGGCTAAGAGTCATGTTACTGTAGGATTTGGGTGGTATGCTTTCTATAATAATCAAAGAAAGAGGTGCATAGTATATGGATTTATTAGAAGTTCAGTCTATTTCAAAAACTTATGGCAGCGGAGAGGCAGCCGTACACGCTTTGAAAAATGTTAGTTTTTCTGTACCAAAGGGAGAATATGTGGCGATTGTCGGGGAATCTGGTTCCGGCAAGAGTACGCTCCTTAATATGATTGGGGCACTGGATAATCCCACATCAGGCAAAGTATTGATTGAAGGCAAGGATATTTTTGCGATGAAAGAGAGTAAGCGGACTATTTTCCGTAGGCGGAATATAGGATTTATTTTTCAGGCATTTAATTTGATACCAGAATTGACGGTGGAACAGAATATTATTTTCCCGATACTGTTGGACTATCAAAAACCAAATCAAAAGTATCTGGAAGAATTGCTTGAGGTACTGAATTTAAAAGAACGCCGTAACCATTTGCCGGGCCAGTTATCTGGGGGACAGCAGCAGAGAGTAGCAATTGGACGTGCACTAATCACACGCCCTTCGCTGATTCTTGCTGACGAGCCAACAGGAAATTTGGATTCACAGAATAGCAGCGAGGTAATTGCTTTATTAAAAAATGCGTCAAAGAGGTATGCACAGACGATTATTATGATTACCCATAATCGAAGCATTGCACAGTCAGCAGACAGGGTATTGCAGGTATCGGATGGCGTACTGACCGATATGGGGAGGTGCAGTGAATGAAAAGCTATTTAAGCCTCGTGCCTATTTCGTCAAAGGTACATGGACGACAGAGCCGAATGACACGTATTTGTATTATTCTTGCAGTGTTTTTAGTGACTTCAATCTTTTCGATGGCAGAGATGTGGAATGAATCTGAACTGACAGCAATGCGTAGAAATCATGGAGATTGGCATATTGCTCTACAGAATCTTCCGGAGGAAAAAGTACAACAGATTATGAAAAATTCTGACATTGCATTTTCTTCATGGTATGATGAGATTAATGCAGACACGGATCAGGACTATTATATAGGTGGTAAAAATGTAGTTTTATATGGTATCGAAGAGAGATATGTTACAGACATTATGAATTATCCATCTGAGGGCTCTTATCCGCAGACGGAAAGCGAAGTAGCCCTCAGTATGGACGCAAAAGAACTTTTTGGCAGTAAAATTGGGGATCGGGTTATCTTAAAGACACCTGAGGGCGATTTTGAATATACCATTTCCGGTTTTTATGAGGATGATAAGGAGTTCAATGATATGATTCAGGGATGTTGTGTGTATATGAACAGGACTTCCTTTGATGAAATCTGCAGCACAAATGGGGTGGAGGAGGATTCGCAGTTTTATATTCGGTTTCAAAAAGAAAATGGATTAAAGAAAACGATTGAAAATTTAAAAGTACAATATCACCTTACAGATGAACAGGTCAGTGAAAATACAGCCGTATTGGGAATTTTGGGAGCCAGTAGCAGTGAAACATTTAGCGGGCTTTATCCGCTGGCGGCAGTTTGTCTGGTAATCATATTGGCGGCAGGAGTTTTAATGGTTTCGGGCTGTATGAACAGCAATGTGGCACAGCGGACAAAGTTTTTTGGTATGATGCGTTGCATCGGGGCAAGCCAACAGCAGATTTTACGTTTCGTAAGATTTGAAGCTCTAAATTGGTGTAAAACGGCGATACCAATTGGATGTGTGCTTGGAACGGTGATTTGTTGGATGTTTTGTGCGATTCTGCGGTTTTTTGTAAAGGGCGAGTGGGCAGACATGCCGCTTTTTGCAGTTAGTCCGGGAGGTATCCTCTGCGGAGCTATGGTCGGCATAGTCACTGTTCTGATTGCAGCCCATTCCCCTGCAAAGCAGGCGGCGAAAGTTTCTCCAGTGGCGGCAGTATCGGGAAATGCAGAAGAAACAAAAAAGATTGTTCGTGCGGCCAATACGAGGCTTTTTAAGGTGGAAACGTCTCTTGGAGTTTACCATGCGACAGGGAGAAAAAAGAATTTATTCTTGTTGACAGGTTCTTTTGCCCTTACAATCGTGCTGTTCCTGACATTTTCTGCCTGCCTTGATGTGGTAAATAAGCTTCTCCCATCAGCAGTGAGCAAATTTACACCGGATATTACGATTGCAAGTGAGAATGATACAAATTCCATAGACGGGAATCTTTTGAAAGAAATTGAACAAATTGAGGGCGTGGACTGGGCTTTTGGTTTTGGGCTGTATGCATCATATCCTGTAGAGATAAATGGAAATGAGGGTACTATTGATTTGTTTTCCCACGATAAGGCATTGCTTGACAAGTTCAAAAATTCGGTAGTCAGTGGTGATATAGAGAAGGTATATGGAGACGGAAACTATGCGATGGCGGTATATAATCAAAGCAATCGATTAAGTGTCGGGGACAAAATAAAAATCGGAAATCAAGAACTTGAGATTGCCTGCGTCGCATCCGAAGGAATAGGAAGTGTCAGTAACGCACCGACTGTGGTATGCTCAGAGGAGACATTTACCCGTCTGACAGGAGACTGTGGTTTCGTTACAATAGGAGTCGTATTGAAAAAAGATGTATCCGAAACCGCAGTAAAGAAAATCGCTAATCTGGCAAACGGAAATCTATTTTCAGATAATCGGGAAGTGAATAGTGAAAACAGTGGTTCCTATTGGGTGTTCCGAATTGCAGCATATGGTTTCTTAACAATTATTTCCTTGATAACCGTGTTGAATATTATGAACAGTATTTCCATGGGCGTGTCTGCAAGAGTGAAGCAATATGGGGCAATGCGTGCTGCCGGTATGGAAAGCCGCCAGGTCACAAAGATGATAACAGCAGAAGCTGTTACATACGCTGTCTGCGGAATGATTGTAGGAATTGTATTTGGGCTTATGTTACATTATTTGATTTATGCGAAAATTGTCATTACTCATTTTGGCGGCAGTTGGAATATCCCATTTAGCACCATTGGAATTGTATTTTTGTTGGTTACATTTTCATGTATTATTTCGGTTCATGGACCGGCAAAACGTATGAGGAACATGGCAATCACGGATACAATTAATGATTTGTGATTGAAAGGCTGGTTAAAAACTGTGGTACAGCGGACAAGAAAATCTGCTGTACCACAGAATGTTTTGCACATCGAATTTAGAATGGGAGAATGGAGTATTTTGTCTTGGAAAGTATGGTAAAAAAGATAATTACTCAGGAATACATCAAAAGAATTGAAAAGGAATAACAATTTAAGCTGTGCGAAGAAGAGATGCGATTTGAAAAAGATGGCATCTTTTTTTTATATTTATATGTGGATAGAAATAAGCCTCAGTAATCATGATTATAGGAAAAAAGTGGACGTTGCTAAAAGAGAAATGAAGAAGATAAAGGAGTATGCAGAACGAGGATACACTCATGCGGTGGCACTTGATTTGTCGAAATACTTTGATACACTCAACCACGAAAAGCTCCTAAATCTGTTACGTAGAGATATAAAAGATGAAAGAGTGATACAGTGGATTAAGAGATATCTGAAAAGTGGTGTTATGGAGAACGGAGTAGTCATGGAAACAGAAGAAGGTTCGCCACAGGGTGGAAATATCTCGCCATTGTTAGCGAACATCTATCTGAATGAGTTCGACCAGGAGTATGAGAAACGCGGAGTTAAATTTGTCAGATATGCAGATGATATCGTTCTTCTTGCAAAGAGTGACAGAGCCGCAAAACGATTACTTGAAACAAGCACGAAATATCTTGAAGGAACACTGAAATTAAAGGTGAACCAAGAGAAAAGTCGAGTGGTCAGTGTGTTTGCAATCCGAAATTTTAAGTACCTTGGCTTCACATTGGGAAAGAACGGAAAGGGTATCTATATCCGCGTTCATGGGAAGTCATGGAAGAAAATGAAGTCAAAGCTGAAAGAACTTAGTTCCCGAAGGTCTTGCCAGAGTATACGCCCATCACTACAAGAGATAAAAGAGTATATGCGAGGGTGGCTGAATTATTATGGGGTTGCAGATATGAAGAAAATAGATGATTTAAATAAATGGCTATATCACAGAATCCGTATGTGCATCTGGAAACAATGGAAGAAACCGAAGACAAAGATAAGAAATCTGCTAAAGATGGGAGTACCAAAGGACTTGGCATGGCAAGCAGGAAACAGTCGCAGAGGATATTGGTTTGTGACTCATACGATAGCGGTCAATTTAGCAATGACAAAAGAAAGACTGATAAACAGTGGCTTTTATGATTTAGCCACCGCCTATCAGTCTGTGCACGTCAACTATTGAAAGCGCCGTGTACCGAACGGTACGCACGGTGCTGTGAGAGGACGGGAGTTAGTCACTCCCTTCTACTCGATTAAATTACGGCATTGTCGTCTAATCATTCTTCAATGGAACCAAATACTATCTTTGTAACAGAAACGCTCTTGGGTGCTGACATATTTTTTACTGGAAGATAAGAGGAAAATCAGCTATAATAGCAGTAAGAGTCAGGGGAGAAGAAACAACAGGAATATATGATGTGCGAAGGAGGAACGCTATGAAATGGAAAGGGCGAAGACTGCTTGCCATGGCACTTACCGGTATCTTGCTGGCAGGATGCGGGGCAGCCGGACAGGTCGATGATTATGCAACAAATGAGGGAAGCACACAGGAGGCTTCCACCAAAACAACGGGAACTGAAAGCGGAGGGATTTCAAAGGACAAGATCAAGGTAGGGGTTTTGCACTTATCGGATCCGGCAGAAGGCAGTGGATATACCTATACACATGATCTCGGCATTCAGGCAATGCAGCAGAATCTTGGATTATCAGATGAACAGATTGACAGAAAAATAAATGTTGATGATTCGGATAAAGAGGCAACCGAAAAAGCGATTCAGGAGTGTGTGGATGACGGATGCAATATTATTTTTACCACCAGCTGGGGATATATGGATGCCACGGAGGAGATGGCGGAAAAATATCCGGATATATATTTTGCACATGGAACCGGATATAAGAGCAACGGCAAAAATTTCGTAAACTATTTCGGACGAATCTATCAGGCAAGATATTTAAGCGGAATTGTAGCGGGAATGAATACCAAAACCGATAAACTGGGATATGTGGCAGCAATGGATTCCTCCAATTCCGAAGTGACAGGCGGTATCGATGCGTTTGCCCTGGGTGTCTATTCGGTGAACCCGGATGCAAAGATTTATGTGAAAGTGACGAACAGCTGGTTTGACCCGGATGCGGAGAAAGCAGCAGCACAAACCCTGTTAAATATGGACTGTGATGTGGTCACGCAGCACTGTGATACAGAATATCCACAGACAATGGCACAGGAAAAAGGGGTGTATGGTATCGGGTACAATTCTGATATGAGCAAAAATGCTCCGGATGCCTGCCTGTGCAGCGTGATCTGGAACTGGGGTGCTTATTATACAGCAGCGGTGCAGAGTGTGATTGACGGTACCTGGGATGGAAGCAATTATTATGGCGGTATGAATGAAAATCTGGTAGGGATTACGTCACTTGCTGATTTTTGCACAGATGGAACACAGGAGGCTGTGGATACTGCAAAAGAAGATATTTTATCCGGGAAAAACGGTGTGTTTGACGGTGTGATTGAAACAAATACCGGAGAAACGGTTGGAGAAGAAGGAAAAACGCTGGATGATGCCACAATTACAGGTGGAATCAACTGGTATTTTAAAACCGTTGAAGTGGTAGAATAGGGGGCATATATGAGTATACGAAAGAAAATTCTTGCAATCAGCATAGGGCCGGTGCTGGTATTAGGGGTAATTACCCTGCTTTTTATGCTTACGATGGTTAAAAGCTCCCTGATGGATGAGGTACAGGATGCATTAAAAGGTACCGCGGCAGCCACCCTTGCCGCCTATGACCAGAATACCGGGGATTATCTGGAAAGTACCAATGGGGATATCTGGAAAGGAAGCTACAACATATCCAAATCGGAAAATCTGGTGGACCGGATCAAAGAGAATACCGGTATGGATGTAACCTTTTTTTATGGAAACAAAAGGATTATGACATCTGCGCTGGATAAAAAAGGAAACCGTATCCTTGGTTCAGAAGCCGGAGAGCGTGTGGTGAATCAGGTGATCAAAGGGAAAAAGCCGTTTTTCAGTACAAATGTTTCACTCGATGGGACGAGAAATTATGGATATTTTATTCCAGTGTATCAGAATGGAACGACAGATCAGGTTATCGGTATGGTGTTTGTCGGAACCAATAAGGCACGAAAAGATGCAATTGTCAATAAAATCCTTGGAAGTATTATGATGGCATTGCTTGTAGTGATGCTTTTGTGCATTGTTACGGCGATGCGCATGGCAGCCTCTATCAGTAAAAATATCAAAAACAGTGTTGCTGTTGTAGGAAAACTTGCAGATGGTGATTTAAATGTGTGGGTAGATGAAAAACTTTTGAAACGAAAGGATGAGATTGGTGATCTGTCCCGCGGAACCATGACATTAAGGGATGCCATGAAGTCCGTAATCCGGGATATTTCAGAAAATGCAAAGCAGCTGCTTTCAACGTCACAGATTCTGGGTACGGCAGCAGACAACACCAATGGAACAATGTCACAGGTACAGCAGGCGGTCAGCCTTGTAGTGGATAATTCCAGTGAGCAGGCGAAAAATTCGAGAAATACTTCGGATCATATGAAAATTATGGGGGAGAATATCACGGAAACTACAGCAGAGGTACAAAATCTGGATCAAAATGCCACATTTATGCATTCCTCCAGCGAAAATGCTTCCGCAACGCTGGAAAAACTCTGTGGGATCAATGAACAGGTGGAGCAGATGCTGTCACAGGTTCAGCAGCAGACCAACCGGACAAACGATTCTGTACAGAAGATCCAGCAGGCCACAACCATCATTTCCTCCATTGCAGAGGAAACCAATCTGTTGAGCCTGAATGCCTCTATTGAAGCTGCCCGGGCGGGAGAAAGCGGCCGCGGATTTGCTGTGGTGGCAGGACAGATTAAAAAACTTGCAGAGCAATCGGATCAGTCGAGCCAGGAAATTGAGCAGATAGCGTCAACGCTGATCAGGGATTCTTCCCTTGCTGTGGAAAGTATGCAGAGCATGCAGCAGATTATTACCAGCCAGAGTGAGAGCATGGCAGAAACGCAGAATATTGTAAAAGAAGTGCTGGGTGAGATTGGAAATTCCATGCAGAGTATCCGACAGATCAAAGCAAGTACCCAGAGACTGGAAGATTCCAGAAATGAAGTTGTTCAGGCAGTTGGGGAATTGTCCGGAATTGCGGAAGAAAATGTGGAAAGCACGAAAAAAACCTACGATGGAACACAGGAAGTTGTAGAAACGTTCCAGCAGGTATATGTAAGTGCCGAGCAGCTGCGTGAGATTTCTGATAAACTGGTAAAAGGAATCGGGTATTTTCATATTTAAAAGAAACACAGAGTGTCGGAAAATTCCGGCACTCTTTTTATGTCATGAATCTGGTATAAATCCTGTGATTCTGATATTCATAAATTTGTAAATCCGTTACAATGGGGTAAAAGGCTTGAAAATTGAAAGGTTGGAGGTTTCACATGAATTTTGGATATTTTGATGATGAGAAAAGAGAGTATGTAATCACACGCCCGGATACACCGGCACCGTGGGCGAATTATCTGGGGTCACCGGAGTATGGTGCGCTGATTTCAAATAATGCAGGAGGATACAGTTTTGCCAGATCTGGTGCAAACGGAAGAATCCTGCGTTATATTTTTAACCAGTTTGATCAGCCGGGACGCTATATTTATCTGCGGGATAATGTGAGCAAAGACTACTGGTCTGCATCCTGGCAGCCGGTAGGAAAAGATCTGGAAAGTTATAAAAGTGAGTGTCATCATGGAACAGCATACACAAAGATGCTTGCAGATTACAGTGGAATCCATTCTGAAGTATGTTATTATGTGCCGTTGAATCAGACATATGAGGTCTGGCATCTGAAAGTGACCAATGCGTCAGCGTGTGAAAGAAACCTGACCATCACCGGTTATGCGGAATTTACCAACAACAATAATTATGAACAGGATCAGGTAAATCTGCAGTATTCCCAGTTCATCACGAGTACGGTATTTGAGACAAACCGTATCCGGCATATTATTCACGGTAATCTGGACTGGGTGAAAGAAGGAGAGGAAGTGGATAACAAGCTTGCAATCTCCCGTTTCTTTGCACTGACCGGTGCACCGGTGGACAGTTACTGTGGAGATAAAGAATCGTTTCTTGGACGCTATCACGGATATCATAATCCGGTGGGGGTGGAAAACGGAAAATTATCCGGGGAAATGTGCTACAACGAAAACGGGTGCGGAGCACTGGCAGCTCAGATGCTTCTGAAACCGGGAGAAACAAAGGAAATTGCATTTCTTGTCGGAATGAAAGAACATGAGGAAGCAGAAGCAATCTGTAACCGCTATGCAGATGTGGCAGCACAGTGTGGGACGGAACTGAAAGAACTGACGGGCTACTGGCATGAAAAACTGGAACATTTTCAGGTACATACACCAAGCAGGGAATTTGATACCATGATCAATACCTGGAACGCATACAACTGTTTTATGACATTCATCTGGTCACGTGCGGCGTCGTTTTTCTACTGTGGTCTGCGAAACGGTTACGGATACCGCGATACCGTGCAGGATATTCAGGGTGTGATTCATCTTGCACCGGAGATGGCACTCGAAAAGATCCGGTTTATGCTTTCGGCACAGGTGGATAACGGAGGAGGACTTCCGCTTGTCAAATTTACACACAATGCCGGACATGAGGATACGCCGGATGATGCTTCCTATGTACAGGAAACCGGGCATCCGGCATATCGTGCGGATGATGCTCTGTGGCTGTTTCCAACGGTATATAAATATATTGCGGAGTCCGGAAATCTGGCATTTATCGATGAAGTGATTCCGTTTGCCAATAAAGATGAAGCCACTGTATACGAGCACTTGAAGAGAGCACTTGCGTTTTCTGTGAATCATCTGGGACCGCACGGACTTCCGGCAGGACTTTATGCGGACTGGAATGACTGTCTGCGTCTGGGCAAAAATGGAGAGTCCTCGTTTGTTGCACTGCAGTTTTATTATGCAATGACGATTTTAAAACAGTTTGCCGCATACAAAGAAGATCAGGCATATATGGATTATCTGGAAGAAGAACAGAAAAAACTTGGAACATTAATTAACAATCTCTGCTGGAATGAGGATCGTTTTATCCGTGGATTTACGGAAGCCGGAGAGGTGATTGGAAAACGCACGGATCCGGAAGCAAATATGTGGCTGAATCCACAGAGCTGGGCTGTGATCAGTGGACTGGCAACAAAGCAGCAGGCAGAACTTTCCATGGAAAATGTAAGAAAGCGGTTAAACACAGAGTATGGAGCGATTCTGATGGACCCACCATATCATCTGCATGCATTTGACGGAGCACTGGCTGTGATTTACAATCCCGGTACAAAAGAAAATGCCGGTATCTTTTCCCAGTCGCAGGGATGGCTGATTCTGGCAGAAGCATTGCTGGGGCATGGGGATCAGGCATTTACCTATTTTATGGAAAATGCACCGTCTGCACAGAACGATCGTGCTGAGATCCGGAAACTGGAGCCATACTGTTATGGACAGTTTACGGAAGGAAAAGACAGCCCGCATTTTGGTCGTTCCCATGTGCACTGGCTGACCGGAACTGCTTCCACTGTAATGGTAGGATGTGTGGAAGGAATCCTTGGCATGCGTCCGGACTTTGGAGGACTTCGTATTGCACCATCCATTCCGGCGGACTGGGATCAGTTTACCATTGAGAAGGATTTCCGGGGAAAACATCTTCATATTGTGGTAGAAAATCCAGAGCATGTACAGAGTGGATGCAAAGCGTTGTACGTGAATGAGGAAAAGATGGAAGACAACTACATTCCGGTAGAAAAAATGACCGATCAGACGAAGGTACGCCTTGTGATGGCATAGAAGGGAGAAGTTATGAAAAACGATATGCAGTTTACAGGAAAAAACGGAGAATTTCAAATCCGTCATATGGTTGAAAAAACACAGCTCAATTTTCCGGTGGCAAATGAAGAGGGAATCAAAAGCAGCGTGACGCAGACCTTCGGCGGCGATTGTAAGCTGGATCAGAACCATTTTCTGCTGGAACCGGTGAGCATCGAAAATCTGCACAATAACAGAAGTACCCGCAATGTCTGGTGTACAATCAACCGGAAGGAACATGTGTCACTGACCGGAGTTTCGGCGCAGGCAGAATATGCACATTTCCTTGGAAAAGAGGAGGAAGTGACATTCGATGCCGGATTTATGTGGCAGGAGACGAAGCGGGAATTAAAAGAACAGAAAATCGAGGCAGCCGTGCGGATCTTTGCTCCGCTTGGAGTACCGGCAGAACTGATGCAGGTGCGCGTTACCAATAAATCGGATATGGATATGTGTGTGCGCGTGACTTCTGCTATCCCAATTTACGGCAGAAGCGCGGATAATCTGCGCGATCACCGCCATGTAACTTCCCTGCTTCACCGGATCCGTACTACCGGACGCGGCGTGATCTGTAAACCGGTATTGTCATTTGATGAACGCGGACATCAGAAAAATCATATGATTTATTTTGAGATGGGCAGTCAGGGAGATGGAACAAAACCGGAATCGTTCTTCCCAACGGTGGAATCGTTTATCGGAGAAACCGGAACATTTCTGGCACCGGATGCGCTTAAAAATAAAGAAAAAGGCTGTCCGGCCGGTTGTACCGTGGATGGAAAAGAAGCAATGGGGGCGATGGCATTTCCGGAGATTACCCTTGCAGCAGGAGCACATGTCGATTATATTCTGCTTGGTGGCATGACAGAGGATCCGAAGCTGGCAGAACAGGCAGCAGAAATGTTTTGCACGACCAAACAGGCAGATGCTGCCTTTGAACAGGCAAAAAATTACTGGAATGGGCTGGTCAATATTTCTTTTGAAACCGGAAACCCCAAAGAAGACAGTTATCTGAAATGGATCTGTTTCCAGCCGGTTCTTCGCAGAATCTACGGATGTTCGTTTTTGCCGTACCATGATTATGGCAGAGGCGGCAGGGGCTGGCGTGATCTGTGGCAGGATTGTCTCTCCCTTCTGATTCTCGACCCGAAGGAAGTTCGCTCCATGATTTTAAACAGCTTTGCGGGTGTCCGTTTTGACGGGACCAATGCGACAATTATCGGGGATAAGCCGGGAGAATTTGTTGCAGACCGCAACAATATTACAAGAGTCTGGATGGATCATGCGTACTGGCCGTTTGTTACCACAAAATTGTATCTGAACCAGACGGGAGATCTGGATATTCTGGATCAGAAAGTGGCGTATTTTAAGGACCCGCAGGCAAAGCGTGGAACTGCCGGGGACGCAGAGTGGACACCGGCATATGGGATGCACCAGAAAGATGTAAATGGCAATATTTACGAGGGCACGGTTTTAGAACATCTGCTTTTGCAGAATCTGTGCGCTTTCTACGAGGCGGGAGAACATGGAATGATGCGTCTTCGTGGTGCTGACTGGAATGATGCACTGGATATGGCAGCGGAAAAAGGAGAAAGCGTGGCTTTTACCTGTGCGTATATCGGAAATCTTCGTGATTTGGCAGATACCCTTGAAAAATACGAAGCGGCAAGCGGAAAGAAAGAGATTACACTGGCAAAAGAGATGGAAATTCTGATCAGACAGGACCGCACATCGTATGATTCGGCAGAAAAACGGAATGTTGTTTTAAACAATTATGTGAGTCAGTGTGTGCATAATATTTCTGGAGAACAGATTTCTGTGGATATCAGTACTCTGGTGCAGAATCTGCGGGAGCGTGCTGACTGGTATACCGGATTGGTCCGTACGCAGGAATGGGTAACGGATGAAAACGGAAATGGCTGGTTTAACGGATATTATGATAATCACGGCAGACCGGTGGAAGGCAAAAGGGATAATCATGTCCGCATGATGCTGACCGGTCAGGTATTTTCTGTTATGGGAAATGTCGCAGATGATGCACAGACCGCTGCGATTACAAAAAGTGCAGACCTGTATCTGTATAAAAAAGAGGTGGGAGGCTACCGGCTGAACACGGATTTTAAGGAAGAAAAATTTGATCTGGGACGAATGTTTGGATTTGCTTATGGCGAAAAAGAAAATGGTGCGGTTTTTTCTCATATGACGGTTATGTATGCAAATGCATTGTATCAGAGAGGTTTTGTAAAGGAAGGATACAAGGCATTGTATACCTTGTTCGAACAGGCAATGAACACACCGGTGAGCCTGATGTATCCTGGAATTCCGGAATATTTTGATGCGGACGGAAAAGGCAAATATCCGTATCTGACCGGGGCAGCCAGCTGGTATATGATGACAATGGTTACACAGATTTTTGGATTCCGCGGAGAATGGGGAGATCTGGTACTAGAACCCAAAATTCTGTTGCGGCAGTTTGACGAAAGTGGCAATTATTCGGCACAGTTCCCATTCCGTGGACAGACATACGCAGTGGTTTACCAGAATCCACAAAAGAAAGAATATGGGGATTACCGGATCACGGAAGTATGGCTGGATGGTCAGCGGTATGCCGGAGAAACAAATACAGGCATCTGCATTCCGTTTGCCGTACTTGAAGGAAAAGAAAACCATACACTTCGGATCGTTCTGGGATAGCAGAATTTTACCATGTGCTTTTGTACTTGGAACTGCGGTATTGTTTTGGGGTCATACCGACATAGTGCTGGAATGTCTGGATAAAATGACTCTGGGAAGAAAATGATAAATAGTTTGCAATCTGAATGTAGGTAAAATCGGAAAAGCGTAGAAGATTCTGCGCTTTTTCGATTTTTTTTTCGCGGATATAATCACTGATCGACACACCGAGGTTCTGCTTAAACAACCGGGACAGATAGCTGGCAGACAAATTGGTGCAGACCGCAAGATCTTCCACGGTGATTCTTGCACTGATGTGGGCATAGATATAATCAATACACTGTGCAACCGGTTTGGATAATGCGGTATTCTTCTGCAGAAGGCGCATTTTTCCGGTGAAGTCAAGAGCCATCTCATGATGCAGATCTGATATTTCCTGAATGGTGCTGCAGGCATCCATGTGAATAATGTAAAAATCGCTCAGACGGTAGGCCTGCTCTGTTTCCATGCCGCCGTCAATGCAATACCGTGTGACTAGTGCAACGGTAATAACAAAATGATATTTTAAGTTTGTCAGGGGATTTTTGGAAAGAATTCCCATGCCTTCGGGATTGGTAAACGCTTCTTCCTTTAAATTTTTACTGACTGCTTCGATGTTTCCGTCTTTTACGGCTTCAAAAAAGGAATATTCCTCGGAAAGTGCACGATGATGGATTTCGTATTCGCTGTCTTCGATTTCTTTTTTGCTCCATTGATTTTTCAGCATGGCAAGACCTCCTGTTTATATCTGTAGATTATGTCATGAATCTGATATATTTGCAAGCATTTTTGTATCAGAACCCATTGGAAAACTCTATAATAAAACCATGCTTAAGGCAGAAAAGAAAAGGAGGAAATTTACTATGAAAAAGAAAGCAGTCAGTGCATTATTATGTGCAACCATGGTAGCAGGAATGCTTGCAGGTTGCGGAAAAGGAAGTGATTCCGGTACACCGTCAGATACATCCAAGGGGGATGCGTCAAACGCAACAGAAAGTGCTTCATCAAATCTGAAAGATGATGGAAAGGTATTAAATATTTACTGCTGGAACGAGGAGTTCAAGAGCCGTATTACCGCACACTATCCGGATTACAAGGAAGTGGATGCAACACACGGAAAAATCGGAGATGTGGATGTTGTATGGAACATCACACCGAGTGATGACAATGCATATCAGAACAACCTGGATGCAGCACTGTTAAATCAGCAGGATGCTCCGGCAGATGACAAGATTGATATTTTTCTGGTAGAAGCGGACAACGCATTAAAGTATGTAGATACGGATTACACAGCACCGGTAAAAGATCTTGGAATTACCGATGCGGATCTTTCCAAGCAGTACCAGTACACAAAGGATATCGTAACCGATTCCAAGGGAGTGTTAAAAGGAGTTTCATGGCAGGGCTGTCCAGGCGTTCTTTTCTATAACAGAGAGGCTGCAAAGGATGTACTGGGAACCGATGATCCGGATGAAGTACAGAATTATGTATGTGACTGGGATACTTTCAATGATACTGCTGCAAAAATGCAGGCAAAAGGTTACAAGATGATTTCATCTGTAAATGATACATACCGTGTATACTCCAACAATGTCTCAAGCAAGTGGGTAGAAGACGGAAAAGTACAGGTAGATGACAATATCATGAAATGGGTGGACGATTCCAAAAAACTCGTAGATGCAAAAGAGGCAGGAACCTTTGATATGTGGTCCGATGACTGGTCAAAGGGATTTTATCCGGACGGAAAAGTATTCTGCTACTTTGGACCGGCATGGCTTGTAAACTTCTCTATGGCAGCTGATACCGAAGGATCTATCGGTTACAACGGCGGATGGGGTGCAGCCCAGGGACCACAGGGATTCTTCTGGGGCGGTACATGGATCTGCGCAGCACAGGATACAGATAATGCAAGTCTTGTAAAAGACATTATGTTAAAGATGACAACCGATGATGACGTCATGAAAGACATTGTTTTAGATGATGATGATTTCGTAAACAACAATACCGTTATGAACGGACTGGCAGACGGATCGATTAAGGCAAAAGACGGAAAAGAATATAGCAGCAAGATCCTTGGAGGACAGAACCCACTGTCTATGTACTGCGCAGGTGTTGAGACACTGGATCTGAGCAACATTTCCGCATATGACCAGGGCTGCAACGAAGAGTTCCAGAAAGCAATGAAGAATTACTTTGAAGGAAAGGCAACCAAGGACGAAGCATTAGAGTTATTCTACAAAGGTGTTACCGAGAAATATCCAGAGCTTACTTACTAATTTTTGTTACACATAAGGTCTGAAGCCGGAGTCACCTCTCCCCTATTATGGCTCCGGCGGGACGACCGCCAATACCGCGGAGGTAGAAATATGAATAAGAGTAAAGGAAAGGTCGTTCGTTACAACAAATGGGGCTACATTTTTCTGATCCCGTTTATTGTTGTATATGTCGTTTTTCAGCTGATACCATTGATCAGCACAATTTATAACAGTTTTTTCGAAAATTATATGTCCGGTCTCAACCAGGTTGGACCGACATTTGTAGGTTTAGATAATTACAGAGAGTTATTCAAAAGTGGAGACGTGTGGATTTATTTTAAAAATACAATGATCCTCTGGATTATGTGTTTTATTCCGCAGATCTTTTTTTCACTCCTGCTGGGCGCATGGTTCTCCGATGTACGCCTGCGATTGAAAGGATCACGTTTTTTTAAGACCGTGATCTACCTGCCAAATCTGATTATGGCATCTGCATTTTCCATGTTGTTTTTTACACTGTTTTCAGATGCAGGTCCGATTAACTCTCTTTTGATGCAGATTGGATTTATCTCAGAACCATATAAATTTTTATCCCATACCGGAAGTGCCAGAGGCCTGATTGCACTGATGAACTGCCTGATGTGGTTCGGAAATACAACCATTCTTCTGATGGCCGGAATGATGGGAATTGATACTTCTTTATTTGAAGCGGCAGAAGTGGATGGAGCAACTTCTACACAGGTATTTTTTAAGATTACACTGCCTCTGCTTCGCCCGATTCTGATTTATGTAGTGATTACTTCACTGATCGGTGGATTACAGCTTTTTGACGTGCCACAGATTCTGACAAACGGAACCGGAAATCCGATGCGTTCTACCATGACACTGATCATGTATCTGAACAAGCATCTGTACAGCAAGAACTATGGTATGGCAGGAGCACTTTCCGTGGTACTGTTTATCATTACAAGTCTTTTGAGTCTGCTTGTATTTAAAGTATCCGGAAACGATAAGAGAAAGGGGTGATTGTGATGGCAAAAAGTAAGAAAGATATGGAAGGCGGACTTGGGATTCATGCCAGACGTGCCATCGCATATATTGTTTTAATTATAATTTCATTTTTCTGCCTGTTCTGGTTTTATATCATGTTTATCAATGCGACGCGTTCTAAAGGTGAGCTGAAAGCAGGGTTTACGGCATTGCCGAGCGATCATTTGCTGACAAACTGGAACAATCTGGTACATGGAACACTGCCGATCTGGTCGGGCATGTTTAACAGTCTGATCATTGCAGCAGCAACCGCAGTTTTGTGTGTATATTTTTCTACCATGACTGCATATGCCATTCATGCATACGATTTTAAATTAAAGAAATTTATTTATCCGTTTATTCTGATGATTATGATGATTCCGACACAGGTTACGGCACTCGGATTTATCAAACTGATTACAGGCATGGGACTGATGGATTCCTTTATTCCACTGATTGTTCCGGCCATTGCATCTCCGGTTACGTTCTTTTACATGAAACAGTACATGGAGAGTGCGCTTCCGCTTTCGCTGATAGAAGCTGCACGTATTGATGGTTCCGGAGAGTTTCGTACGTTCAACAGCATCGTTCTGCCGTTGATGAAGCCGGCGATCGCCGTACAGGCAATTTTCAGTTTCGTCAGCAGCTGGAACAATTACTTTACACCGGCACTTGTGCTGCATGATGACAAGAAAAAGACACTTCCGATTCTGATCGCGCAGCTGCGTGGTGCAGACTGGCTGAAGTTTGATATGGGGCAGGTATATGTCATGATTACATTCTCGATCCTGCCGGTTATCGTTGTGTATCTGATTCTTTCCAAGCATATTGTACAGGGGGTTGCTCTGGGAAGCGTAAAAGGATAATAGAAAAAGAAAGGGGTTTTTACAGTGAAAAACAAAACATTATGGAAACAGGTGGGAGCGGCAGCAATTGCTGCTGCCATGGTAATGAGTACAGTACCGGCGACGCCGGTACAGGCGGCAGGCGGTAAAACGCTTGCCGTTTCTTCTCAAAAGCAGCTGAATCAGGCATTAAAAACCGTAAAAGGGAAGAATGCGGTCATTACCGTAAAAGCAGGGAAAAATGTAAAGATTACGATTCCAAAGGGAACTTATAAAGTGACCATTCGGGTGGTCGGAAAAAAGGCAGCCGTTGTAAATAATGGTACCGTCAAAGAAATTGTTGTAAACAGTAAGGGAACGGTTGCGATCAAAAACAATGGTACCATAAAGAAAGTGACGGTACAGAATGCAAAAAGTGTTTCCTTTTCCGGAAACCATAAAAAGGCAGTGCCGGTTGTTGTAAATGCCGAAGACGTTTCGATGATTCTGGCAGCACCGGCGAAAATAACCGCAAAGAAAGATGTGAACATTGTGCTCAAAAAAGGTGCGGAAAAATCATCCATAACGTGTACAAAAAATGTACAGGCACAGGTGGATAATCAGACAAAGAAAGCAATATCTGTAAAAATTGCGGATGGAACAACGCTGAAAGTGGAATCCGGTGAATCCTGCACCATAACTCCGAAGGGAAAGAAAGAAGACACTTCCGGAGAAGACAAGACGGATGAAAAAGATAAGACGGATGGAAAAGACCAGAAAACAGACGATACCTCGGACGGAAATGCTTCTTCCGGCAGTTCTTCTTCGGGCAATTCTTCTGGTGGAACAACAGTTGAGACACCTTCAAAGCTGACCGAAGCGGATCTCTTAAAACAGGGCTATCAACTGAAGTGGCAGGACAACTTTGACGGAAATTTTTTAAACCGTGCAGACTGGAATGTGGAACTGCATGAAAAAGGCTGGGTCAACAGTGAGTGGCAGGAATATGTGGATTCTGACAAAAATATTCAGGTCAAAGACGGAAAACTGCTGATCAAGCCGGTGGAAACGGTGAATGCAGACGGAACCAGAAGCTACACGTCCGGTCGTATTAATACACAGGGCAAACATGATTTTAAGTATGGATATTTTGAGTGCCGTGCAAAAGTTCCGACCGGAAAAGGCTATCTGCCGGCATTCTGGATGATGCCGACGGACGAAAATCTGTATGGACAGTGGCCAAAATGCGGTGAGATCGACATCATGGAAGTGATGGGGCAGGAAACAAATAAAGCATATGGTACCATTCATTACGGAGAACCGCATGATCAGAGTCAGGGAACCTGTACGGTAGATGCAAAAAATAATTTTGCAGATCAGTATCATACATATGCCTGTGACTGGGAGCCAGGAAAGATTACCTGGTATATTGATGGTGTGAAATTTCATGAAGAGTCCGACTGGTTTTCTGCAAAGAGCGGGCAGGGAGAAGTGGCTTATCCGGCACCGTTTGATCAGCCGTTTTATATGATTTTGAATCTGGCGGTCGGTGGCAGCTGGGTAGGGTATCCGGATGATTCGACCACCTATGCCGATCAGCAGTTTGCAGTGGATTATGTGAAAGTATATCAGAAAGACAGTTATGACGAAAATGTGGAAAAACCGGTAAAGAATGTTATTTTAAGAGAGCCGGATACAACGGGAAATTATATTAACAACGGTGATTTCTCCATAGCAGAGAATTTAAGTGATGACAAAAACTGGAAATTTCTTACCACTTTAGATGGTGATGGAAAAGCAGAAATTAAGAATCATGAGATGGTTATTTCTACAGTAAATATGGGAACCGCAGATTACAGCATTCAGCTGGTACAGCCGGATGTGCCGTTACAAAAAGGCGGAACATATAAAGTAACCTTTGATGCTTATGCGGATGAGGCGCGTACAATGATTGCAGATATTTCCGGACCGGATCATAATTATACGAGGTATTGGAAGGATACAAAAGTGGAACTTGGAACACAGAAAACGACATATACTTATGTGTTTCAGATGACAGGTTCCGATGATGCCAACGGACGTCTGGAATTTAATCTGGGAAATGCTGCTTCCACAGCAGCAGTGCACCTTTCCAATGTGCGCATTGAAAAGACCGGATATGAAGAAATCAAAGAAGACACCACAAAGAAAGTGCTTGCAGACGGAAATTATGTCTACAACGGTTCCTTCCAGGAAGGGAAGAACCGTCTGGGTTACTGGGACATCACGAAACCGGAAAATGCAACCACAGAGGTAACCGGTCTGGAAGATGGACGCCGTCTGAAAGTGGTAAGCCCAAAAGGAACTGTGGTAACAGCAGGACAGCAGGGGCTTGCTCTGAGTGAGGATACAGAATATGTGCTCAGTTTTTCGGCTCAGGCAAACGAAGCAGAAACTATGACAGTACATGTTGCCGGACAGGAATTTCAGGCAGAACTTACCAATGAAAAGAAAAATTACCGTTTTTCCTTTCAGACGGCAGCGGATCTGACAGATAAGAATATTTCCTTTGATCTCGGGCTGGGGACAACCGTATATCTCGACGATGTGCGGATTGATGAGGACAGTCTGATCAAAAACGGAAGTTTTAATGCAGGTATGGCAGGTTTTGAAGTCTATTGCTATACACCATCCAATGTAAAGTATGTTGTTGACTCCTTAAACGAAGACAATGCGGCAGATTTCACAATTGACGATACCGGGGAAGCTGACTGGCATATCCAGTTAAAGCAGACAGGGGTAAAACTCGAACAGGGACAATGGTATCGACTCTCCCTGAAAATGAAATCTTCTATCGACCGTAAAGTGTCTTATGCGTTGCAGAGAGATGGAAGCACCCATAAGGATGCAGATGGAAATGAGGACTGGACTCCATACTGCCAGGAAACCGTAGATCTGACCGGCGAATATCAGACGATCACGAAAGAGTTTCAGATGAAAGAGGATACAGATCTGGAAACGATCTTTAATATTGCCATGGGTGCAGTCGGTGGAAAACAGATCACACAGCAGCACAGAATCTGTATGGATGACATTGTGCTGGAAAAGATAGAGGCACCGGAGATCAAGCCGGAGGAAACCGGAAAGAATCTGCTGACCAATGGAGATTTTTCGAATGGAACGAATGGATGGGACATTAATGCAAATGCGGATCAGACGGCAACAACAGTAGTTACTGATGGCGGTATTGTGTTTCAGGTGAAAAATCCGGGCGAAAAAGACTGGGATGTTCAGCTTAAGCAGACTGGATTTACACTTGAAAAAGGATGTAAATATCGTGTAAAATTCAAAGTCACTTCGACGAAAGCACGAACCATAAAACTCGGCTTAATGGATAACAGTTCCCAGAAGTGGTATGGCGGAGCAGATATTTCTCTGGCGGAAGCAGAGGAAAAGGAAGTTAGTTATGAATTTACGATGCAGCAGGACACAGATAATGTTTCAGAAATGTTTATTTCCATGGGAAAAATCAGTGATAAAAATACACCAGCTTCAGACATTACGCTGACGAATTTCTCTCTTGAGAAGATCACAGAGTAGTACCAGAAAGATAGTTTAAAAAGAAAACAGAAAAGACACCATGACAGAATCCATTTTTACGACAGGGGGCGTGTCATGGCGTTTTTCTGCATATTGGGGGAAGAAAAGGGGAGAAGAGGAGTAATAAAAGGAGACATTTGAATGAGAAAGAAGAGTTGGAAACAGGTAGCGGCAATTGTCATATGTGCGGCATTATTAAGTGGATGTACGGGAGAAAACGGACAGAAAAAAAATACCGGGCGTAAGGAAGGACAGGTTGTAAATATTTATTGCTGGAATGATGAGTTTAAGGAAATTTATGACAAATATGCATCAGATCTTGCTAAAAAACACGATGTTGAAGTGAACTTTGTCATAATTTCCAGTGATAATAATGCTTATCAGATCAATCTGGATGAAGCATTAAAAGAGCAGAATACATGTATTGATGATGACAAAGTGGATTTGTTTTTAATTGAGGCAGATTACGCATCAAAATATGTAAAGTCAGATAATTCCATTGATGTAAAAAAAACAGTGGGACTGACCGATGAGGATCTGAAGCAGCAATATGATTATACAAAGAAAATTGTATCGGAAAATGGAATACAAAAGGGAGTGACTTGGCAGGCAACGCCGGGGTTGTTTGCGTATCGCAGGTCCATTGCAAAAAAGGTATTGGGTACAGACGATCCGGATCAGGTACAAAAGCAACTGAAGGATTGGGATAAGTTTGATCAGGTTGCACAGAAGATGAATGCCGCCGGATATAAAATGTTATCGGGATATGATGATTCCTATCGGGCATTTTCCAACAATGTCTCACATCCCTGGGTGGTCGGTAACAAGATTGTTATAGATGAAAATATCAAGAAGTGGATTCGTCAGACGAAGGAATATGCTCAAAAAGATTATAACAATCATACCACACTGTGGAGTCCGCAGTGGACGCAGGATCAGGGACCGGATGGGGATGTTTTTGGCTTTTTCTATTCGACCTGGGGCATTAATTTTACTCTGATGGGAAATGCATTGGCAGACAGTAGTAAACCCGCAGAAAAAGGAAATGGAATTTACGGAGATTATGCCGTGTGTGAAGGTCCACAGGCATATTACTGGGGCGGTACATGGATGTGTGCGGCGCAGGGAACCGATAATATTCCTTTTATCAGGGATTTGATGAAGCGTCTGACGTGTGATATCAAAACCATGAAGCAGATTACATTGGATACGCAGGACTATACCAATAATGAGAAAGCAATGGATGAGATTGCAAAAAGTAACTATCAGTCGGATTTCCTTGGTGGACAAAATCATATTGCACTTTTTGCAGAGGCTGCAAAGAAAATTGATATGAGTAATATATCAGATTATGATAAGGACTGCAATGAGCAGATTCAACAGTGTCTGCATCCGTATTTTGAAGGTAAAATTTCACTTGCGCAGGGAATGGACGATTTTTATAAAAAGATGGAGCAATTGCATCCGGAATTATCCCATTAATTTAGGCAGAAAGAGAGGAAATACCTATGAAGTGGTTGAATCAGATCAGTATTAAAGTAAAGGTTATGCTGCCAATTTGTATTTTGGGAATTGTTATTCTTTTGGCAAGTATTTCAAGTCTTGTAAATTCGAAAAGGCTGTTGCAGGCGGGGGTTGGAATTTCGCAGGATTGTTCGAAGAGTATTGAACTATTGATGGATATGTCATCCGAACTGGAATCCATGGGGAAAAATATGTATGGACACTGTGATGCGGAAAATTCTATTTCCAAAGAAAGCTTTGCAACAACCATCCATGAAAAGCTGGAATCTATGGATAGTTATTTTAAACAGTATAAAAAACAGAAAAAAACAGCGCGGGAAAAAGAATATTTCGGGGCATTACAAAATCGCTTTAAAAAGTATAAAGAAGGAATGGAACAGGTCCTTACCGCAAGTTCAAAAGGCGATGCGGATGGTGCAACGGAGGCAATCAATGTGATACAGAAACCTTCGGAAGATTATCTTGCAAAGAAAATCAGCAGTCTGATTGCTATGCGGAAACAGGCAATGAATGATTCATTACAAGCACAGCAGGCAGCATATGAATTTTCAAGAGATTCTGCTATTGTATTCGTTGCAGTTTCAATGCTTATGATTTTGTTTTCTCTTTGGATTTGTCTGAAAGGGATTGTAGCACCGATGCACTATATCAGTCAGACATTGCAGAAAATGGTGGCAGATATTGAAAAAAATCAGGGAGATCTTTCTGTAAGATTAAAGATTTCAGGAAAAGATGAGATTGGTAAAGTCGGAAGGAATGTAAATGCATTTATTGATACGCTTCAAAATGTTATGGGACGGATTACAGACAGTTCTTTGCGTATGAACCAGATTATCCGGGAGGTGGATGACAAGGTACGTAGTTCAAACGAAAATTCGGATGATATTTCCGCTGCCATGGAAGAATTATCGGCATCCATGATTTCCGTTGCGGATATGGTTTCCGGGATTACAAAAAATATGAAAGAAGTGGAAGATCGTACGAAAGAACTTTCGGAAAAATCCGATGGTCTTTTATCCTAGTGTGCCGAGCATGGCACTAATCTTACTGGTGAAAGTCCAGTCACGGGTATT